>Ga0209405_1000064_pt1 | contig 90642 bp, 92 predicted proteins | sample COGITO_mtgs_1105_6_FD_184803 | JGI IMG/M metagenome (GOLD analysis project Ga0209405, IMG submission 184803) | Pelagic marine microbial communities from North Sea - COGITO_mtgs_110516 (SPAdes) (version 2) | ecosystem: Environmental > Aquatic > Marine > Epipelagic ...
AATCTTGAATAAATAACATAAAAAAAGGCTCGCATTGCGAGCCTTTTTTGTTGGTTTAGTGTTCTGTTATTTAATTGAAAAATCAAAAACAGATTGATTTCTACGACCAGTTGGTACGGTTCCTTGGTAAATAAAACAATACTCACCCGGCTCTAATGTTTCTGGAACTACTTTAAATTTGTTATTTCCAATCGTTTCAATGTTAAAAGGAATGGATGCTTTTGGATCGATGCCGCTCGTTCTAGCGTAGGCGCTATTTTTTGCAGTCACCACCTCTCTAAGGTTTTTAGAATTTTTCACCTTCATTTTTACCAAAACAAATTCGTTTGGCGATGTGGCCACTCGAAACCACCAATTAAAAAGACTCGGCTTGTCCCCTTGGAAATTTTGCATATTGTCAGCTTCAGTATCTGGATCGAAGATAAATGTAAACTCAGGAGTGGTGGATCTAATCACATTATTAGAAGTTCTTTTTGGTAATTGCGATTTTTCTTTGGCATTAATAAGACCCGATACTAAATTCTGAGCAAGTGCATTTTGATTCACCCCTGAAAATACAGATGCCAATACGGGTTTGATCGTCGTGTCTGCTGCTAAATAATAAATCCCTGTTTTCGATTTTGTATTAAATTTCGATTTTGCCATTACTAAGGCGATCACCGTTGAGGAGACCCCCGATTCTTTTAACTTTGATAAGGCAGTTATAGAAGCATCAAAATCAACATCCGAAGAGTTTATTTTACTTACAATAATGGCTTCGTCAAAACCTAATTCTTGCATTTGGATGATCGATCCGTTTGTAATGACCTCTTGTGCGTAATTAAATTGAAGTGTTAAAGAGAGTAACACAGCAAATAATGTTGTCTTTTTCATATCTAAAGTTAAATTGGATTTCAAAGGTATAACAAAATATATTAAAAAGAAATTTGTTTCTTTGTAGATATCTTAAAATCAAGAATGACAGGCACTGTATATAAATCGACTGGAAGTTGGTACTCTATTAAATCGGATCGTGGAGAATTCTATGAATGCCGGATCAAAGGGAAGTTTCGAATTCAGGGTATTAAAAGCACCAATCCATTAGCGGTTGGGGATCAGGTCGATTTTGATTTAGAAACAAGTAACAATACCCAAACAGGGGTTATTACAACAATCCATCCACGAAAAAACTACATCGTACGAAAATCGGTCAACCTCTCCAAACAAACCCATATTATTGCGAGTAATATTGATCAAGTATTTTTATTAATTACGATTGATAATCCCCCAACATTCACGAGTTTTATCGACCGTTTTTTAGCAACCACAGAAGCCTATGCAATCAAAGCCGTCTTGCTTTTTAATAAAGCAGATGTTAATGACGAAGCGACTCAACAAATCGTAAAAAACTTATCGGCGCTCTATGAAGGTATTGGATATCAATGCTTAAGTATCTCTGCCAAAACAGGCGAGAATATCGAAGCCGTTAAAACGCTGATGACCGGAAAATCAAGCATGTTTGCGGGCCATTCAGGCGTTGGAAAATCAACTTTAGTCAACACCATTGAGCCCGGGTTAAATATCAAAACTAAAGAAATTTCAGATCAACACAAGCAAGGGCAGCACACCACCACTTTTGCTGAAATGTTTGACCTCAGTTTTGAGGCTCAAATTATTGACACCCCTGGAATCAAAGGGTTTGGTGTGGTTGATATGGAGCCTGCCGAAATAGATAATTACTTCCCAGAGCTATTTGCCTTAAAACAATCTTGCAAATTTAATAATTGTTTGCATGTGCATGAACCTCAATGCGCCGTTAAATTGGCCCTCGAAACCAATCAAATTGCAGCTTCGCGTTACAAAAGCTATACTCAAATTATTGAAGGCGACGACGAACATTATCGTACCGATAATTACGAGCCAAAATGAGAGCAGTGATTCAAAGAGTTTCCCAAGCATCTGTGACCATTGAAGGGCAGGTCGTATCAGAAATAGCCTCTGGACTTTTAGTGCTTTTAGGAATTATGGACTCGGATACTACTGAAGACATCCAGTGGTTGAGCAACAAACTAACCAATCTCCGCATTTTTAACGACGCCGATGGCGTGATGAATACCTCTTTAAAAGATAGCAATGGATCGGCTATTGTGGTGAGTCAGTTTACTTTGTACGCACAAACCAAAAAAGGCAATCGCCCCAGTTATATCAAAGCGGCGAAACCTGAAATTGCGAAACCACTTTATGAGCAATTTATAAAACAATTTGAGGCGGACTTAGGACAAGTGATCCAAACAGGTGCGTTTGGTGCCGATATGAAAGTCGCCCTTATAAACGATGGTCCCGTAACCATTGTGATGGATTCAAAAGCGCGGGAATAACCCTCTATTTTATAAGTAGTTATTTTAGCCAAATTAATTTGATTTCATTTGTACATTGACTAATTTGCTGCTTCAATAATTTTCTACAAATGGACCTTCAACACGCACAAAAAACCGTCGACGACTGGATCAAAGCCCATGGGGTTCGCTACTTTAACGAACTGACTAATATGGCACAACTCACCGAAGAAGTAGGGGAAGTCGCCCGTATTATTTCACGACGCTATGGCGAGCAAAGTGAGAAAGAAAGTGACAAAAATAAAGACCTCGGTGAAGAATTGGCTGATGTTTTATTCGTTGTTCTTTGTTTAGCGAATCAAACTGGCGTAAATTTGCAAGAAGCCTTTGACAAAAAGCTAGATTTAAAAACCAAACGGGATCACAACCGTCATCATAGCAACGAAAAACTAAAATAGATTTGCATCTTTTCCTTCAACATTCAAAAATAAACCCAAGTACGGACATTACCATAACGGGATCTAAAAGTGAGTCCAACCGTCTGTTATTATTAAAGGCTCTTTTCACAAACTTAGAAATTAATAATGTTTCTAATTCGGATGACAGTCAATACATGCTCAAAGCATTAAAGTCGGACGATTCCACAGTCGATATTCATCATGCCGGGACCGCGATGCGTTTTTTGACGGCCTATTTTGCGACCTTAGAAGGCAAGACAACTCTATTAACAGGTTCCCAACGGATGCAAGAACGTCCGATCAAAATTTTGGTGGATGCTCTCAGAGAATTGGGTGCAGACATTGAATACGACAAAGAAGAAGGTTATCCACCTTTGCGAATTACGGGGAAAACCCTAAAAAATGACGAGGTTCGTTTAAAAGCAAATGTAAGCAGTCAGTATATTTCAGCCTTATTGTTAATGGCGACCAAACTTAAAAATGGCTTGAAATTACACCTTGATGGAAAAATTACTTCGGTACCTTACATCAATATGACTCTTTCTTTACTGAATCAAATAGGGGTTGAAACGTCTTTTGAAGGGCAGCTGATTCAAGTAAAACCGTATTTAGACACTGTTTCAAAAACCCTTACTGTGGAATCGGATTGGTCGTCGGCTTCTTATTTCTATAGCATCATCGCGCTGAGCCCTGTAGGGACTCAAATAAATCTGAGTACGTATAAAAAAGATAGTTTACAGGGGGATGCGGTCTTACAAGCTATTTACAAACAATTGGGGGTGACCACCACTTTTGAGGGGTCTAACATCAACCTAAAAAAGACGACGACTCAATTACCAGACTGCCTAAATTTAGATTTGGCCAATGCGCCTGACATCGCTCAAACAATTGTAGTAAGCTGTTTAGGGCTTCAAGTAAACTGTAACTTAACAGGGCTGCACACCCTTAAAATCAAGGAAACAGACCGATTGGAAGCATTAAAAAATGAAATTAATAAATTTGGAACTGCGATTAAAATCACCAATGATAGCTTACATCTTTTGGATCCAAAATCATTGACGCCCAATGCCATTATTGAAACGTATAACGACCACCGAATGGCGATGGCCTTTGCCCCTTTGGCGCTTCGGACCGAATTTTCTATAAAAGAAGCGGAGGTCGTTTCTAAATCCTTCCCTGATTTTTGGGAAAACTTAAAACAATTAGGTTTCAATAGCACTGAATCTTAAAAATAAAGGTTCAAATACTTGACAACGCCTATTTTGAGGTCGTATATTCGCAGCTTGATATCTAAAAAACACGCATGAAATTATCACACTTTAGCTTTGATTTGCCAGACGAATTATTAGCAGAATACCCTTCCGAACACAGAGATGAGTCTCGACTCATGGTCTTAAATCGTGAGAAGCAAACCATCGAACACAAATACTTTAAAGATTTAATTGATTATTTCGATGAAGATGATGTGATGATTCTTAATGACACCAAAGTATTCCCAGCGCGATTGTTTGGAAATAAAGAAAAAACAGGGGCTCGTATCGAAGTTTTTCTTCTGAGAGAGTTAAATCCAGAGCAACGTTTGTGGGATGTATTAGTCGATCCAGCGCGTAAAATTAGAATTGGGAATAAACTTTATTTTGGAGATGATGAAACCTTGGTTGCTGAGGTGATTGATAATACAACTTCAAGAGGCCGTACGCTTCGGTTTTTGTATGATGGATCATATGAGGAGTTCAGAAAAAAATTAACCCTCCTTGGTCAAACACCCCTTCCAAAGTATATTAATAGAGAAGTTGAGGATTCCGACGAAGAACGTTATCAAACCATTTATGCTAAAAATGAAGGTGCCGTAGCGGCTCCAACTGCAGGACTTCACTTTTCTAAGCATTTATTAAAACGTCTTGAAATCAAGGGAGTTAACTTTGCGGACCTCACGCTTCATGTTGGATTAGGAACGTTCAACCCTGTAGAAGTAGAAGACTTGTCCAAACATAAAATGGACAGTGAAGAAATTAATATACCAGCACAAACAGCAACGATCATCAACAAAGCTCTGGTTGAAAAACGTCGTATTTGCGCTGTCGGAACGACTGCTATGCGTACGATCGAAAGCTCAGTCTCTTCGAAAGGGAACCTCAATGAATATGCGGGATGGACCAATAAATTTATTTTCCCTCCGTATGAGTTTTCAATTGCAAACTGTATGATTACTAATTTTCATACACCAAAATCTACATTACTCATGATGACTGCAGCGTTTGGAGGTCATGATTTTGTAAAGAGAGCGTATGAAGAAGCTGTTAAAGAAAAATATAAATTTTATAGTTATGGCGATGCCATGCTCATCATTTAATGAAATGACCTAAAAGCCTCGCTACAGAGGCTTTTTTTATTTTTAATCACTATTATTTGTTATGAATTCCATCAAAAAAGACATACGTGCGTTATCAAAAGAGGATCTAAGGTCTTTTTTTACAACACAGGGAGATCAAGCTTTTAGAGGAACTCAAGTTTATGAATGGCTTTGGCAAAAGGGAGCGCATCATTTTGATGACATGACCAATTTATCTAAAGACACCCGATTAATGTTGGATGCCAATTTTAGCATCAATCATATCGAAGTAGATTCGATGCAACGTAGCACAGATGGGACCATTAAAAACGGCATTCGACTTCACGATGGAATGATCGTTGAATCGGTTTTGATTCCAACATCCAAACGATCTACCGCTTGCGTGTCTTCACAAGTTGGCTGTAGTCTTGACTGTAAGTTTTGTGCGACGTCACGATTAAAACGCATGCGAAATCTGAATCCGGATGAGATTTATGATCAAGTGGTTGCCATTGACAAACAAAGTAAATTATACCACAACCGTCCGCTCTCCAATATTGTTTTTATGGGGATGGGGGAGCCCTTAATGAATTACAATAATGTTCTCAAAGCCATCGATAAAATCACTTCCAAAGAAGGCTTAGGGATGTCTCCAAAGCGAATTGTGGTGTCGACTTCCGGCGTTCCGAAAATGATTAAAAAAATGGCTGATGATCAGGTTAAATTTAACTTAGCCGTTTCGCTTCATTCAGCGATTGATGCCGTTCGTACGTCAATCATGCCTTTTAATGAAACCTTTCCTTTAAAAGATTTGCGGGAAGCCCTTCAACATTGGTATGACGCCACCAATCGAATCATCACCTACGAATATGTGGTATGGGAAGGGATTAATGATACCAAAACAGATATTGAGGCGCTAATCAAATTTTGTCAGTTTGCTCCGAGCAAAGTCAATCTGATTGAATACAATCCCATAGATGATGGGGAGTTTCAACAAGCAAGTTCTACTGCCATCGATCTCTATGTATCCATGTTAGAAGCTAAAAATATTACTGTGACAGTCCGTCGTTCGCGAGGGAAGGATATTGATGCTGCTTGCGGTCAATTGGCCAATAAGGACGCTTAGATACAAGTCCCTCACTAAAAACCTAAGGTGCTGGATTTGGAATCGCAGCATGAATTTCGTTAATACGATCCAATGTTTCTTCTGAGAGTTCGGTATCAATACTCTCTATGTTTTCCTTAAGTTGATCCAAGTTGGTAGCCCCAATAATATTACTCGTCACAAAGGGTCTTTGGTTTACAAAAGCGAGTGCCAAGGTGGTTAAACTGATGCCTAAATCTTGCGCCAATTTCAAATACTGTTTGGTTGCTTCGGTCGATTGCTCGCTACTGTAGCGCGCAAATCTCGGAAATAATTTTAGACGTGCATTATCTGCAGCTGTGCCTTCAATATATTTTCCTGAAAGCACTCCAAAGGCTAGGGGTGAGTAGGCCAAAAGCCCAATATTTTCACGTAAAGAAACTTCCGCTAAATCCCCTTCAAACACACGATTCAACATAGAATATGCATTTTGTGTAGTACTAACGGGTGTTAAATTATGATTTCGAACTTCTTCGGCATATCGCATGGTCCCCCAAGCTTTTTCATTTGAGATTCCAATAGATCGAATTTTACCAGCATCCACAAAGCTTTTTAAAGTGTGTAATACTTCATTAAAATTATCGGACCATGGATCGTTTGGACTTGGTTTAAAATCACGCACCCCAAACGTATTGGTTTGGCGCTCCGGCCAATGCAGTTGGTATAAATCAATATAATCAGTTTGTAAACGCTGCAATTCTAAATCCAAAGCGTCTTTAATGGAATTGTCTCGAAATCCGGTGGTTCTAATATGTGCCGTATAATCGCCTGGTCCTGCAATTTTACTGGCAATAATTACTTTATCTCTTGTGTTATTCTTTTTGAGCCAAGTTCCAATATATTTGCTAGTAAGTCCTTGTGTTTCTGCAGTTGCAGGGACTGGATAGAGTTCGGCAGTATCAATAAAATTGACCCCATGATCCAATGCAAAATCCATTTGTGCATGGCCTTCGGCTTCTGTGTTTTGATTTCCCCAGGTCATTGTGCCGAGGCAAATTTTACTCACTTTAATATCTGTACTCGGAAGTTTGGTGTATTTCATTAATCGTTATTTAAAAGCTTTGATATTTCATCTAATTTTGGGGTCAACACCACTTCAATACGTCTGTTTTTTGCTTTTCCTTGGGTTGTTTCGTTGGATGCAATTGGCGCAAATTCCCCACGCCCCGCAGCGGTTAAATTTTCTGGGTTGATTGCCTCGTTTTCTCTTAAAATTTGAACGATTGCTGTGGCGCGTTTCGTGGATAAATCCCAGTTATTTGCAATCTGTCCTCCACTCGAAAAAGGATCATTATCTGTGTGACCTTCAATAAGCACTGCGATGTCTGGATTGTCTCCTAACACAGCTCCAAGTTGTTCGATAGCCGTTCGACCTTCATTTCCAATCGCCCAGCTACCCGATTTAAAAAGCAACTTATTTTCCATAGATACATACACGTTTCCATTGCGTTGTTCAACGGTGAGTCCTTTTCCTTCAAAGGCAGTTAATGCATTTGAAATCGCATTTTTTAAATCACGCATCGCTTGATCTTTAGAAGCAATTAAGGCTTCTAACTCTGCAATACGTTGAGAACGTTCTTGCATGTCGGCTTCTAATTTTAAAAGACGATCATTCTCTGCCGTTAATGCCAATTCTTTCGCGTCTAATTGTGCTAAAAGCTCTCTGTTTTTTTGCGCATTTTCTGCGATCGATTTAGAACTATTTTGTTCCAATGCGGAATAAGCCTCGTTGAGAGCCTCGTATTTTTTTTGAAGAGCACTGACTTCTTGCTGCAGTTGATTTCGTTCTAAAAGCGTTGCGTCATAGTCGCTTTGTAATTGGTCAAGTTGATTTTGAAGACTGTTTTTGTCATTTAAAACACCGTCACTGGCAGCGCTTAAGCTGTCATATTCATTTTTGAGGGTTGTATATTTTCCTTCCAGTTCCTTATATATTTTAGAAGAGACACAAGAAGTAGATGTACTAATTACGAGTGTTAATATTAAGAGTTTTTTAATCATTGTATGTTTATTTATATTTTTTTATTGTAATTCAACCAAAACTGGACAGTGGTCACTGTGAACTGCTTCCGATAGGATAACGGCTCGTTTTAATTTTTCTTGTAAAGGGGATGAAACTAGCGTATAGTCCAATCGCCACCCTTTGTTATTTGCTCGGGAGTTTGCTCGGTAACTCCACCAGCTATAGTGATGTGGTTCCGAATTAAATTCACGAAATGCATCCACAAATCCAGCGTCCAAAAATTGACGCATCCAAGCACGTTCTTCTGGTAAAAACCCGGAAACATTTTTGTTTCTTACGGGGTCGTGTATGTCAATAGCTTCGTGACAAATATTATAATCGCCACAAATTACTAGGTTAGGAACTTCTTTTTTTAACGTATTTATATAGTTTTGAAACAAATCCATATATTCAAGTTTGTGCTCCAAACGTGCTAAGTTGGTGCCAGACGGCAAGTATAAACTCATCACCGAAACACCATCAAAATCTGCACGAATATTGCGACCTTCAAAATCCATAGACTCAATGCCAGTTCCAAAAACGATGTTGTTAGGTTCTGTTTTTGATAAAATTGCCACTCCACTGTAGCCTTTTTTTTGGGCACTAAACCAATAGTTATAGGCGTATCCAGCGTCTTCAAAAACACTTAAATCGAGTTGATCTTCTTGGGCTTTAATTTCTTGTAAACAGATCACATCTGGATCAGCGTTTTTCAGCCAATCGATAAACCCTTTTTTAAGGGCTGCCCGGATTCCATTAACATTGTAAGAAATAATTTTCATCTATTGTAACAATAATTTCAGCTAAATTAATTAATAGAGTACTTTTACCCTAAATATTTAGTCCTGTTTTAACGAAAACTATCAACAAAATATTTTCGGATGTTTTTAGTTTAAGAGTCATGATGAAGCATTGCCTTACACTTATATTGTTTTTATTCCTTACACAAGCTTGGTCTCAAGAAGTGTCGTCTTTGTATAGAACAAAAAAACTAGTCGTAACGCAAACGATTCAAATCGATACTGTGAGTCTCAATCCTTCAAGTTTTTCGATAGTAACCTTAAATAACGAACAGATTCCCCCCGAGCGTTACACGGTCGATTATCAAAACGCAGTATTGACGTTCAAGACGCCAATAACAGCCGATTCCATTCGCGTTGACTACTTAAGATATCCAGATTTTATCACGAAAACATACCAAGAATTGGATGAACGGATCATTGTCAATAGTACAGGGAACTTACAAAAACTTTATAAGTTATCACAGCCGAGTACAAAACGAACCGTAGTTCCCTTTGATGGCTTAGTGTCCTCTGGAAGTATTTCAAGAGGGGTTACGATTGGGAATAATCAAAATTCTGTTTTAAACAGTGAACTCGATCTTCAAATTAGTGGCAAACTAAATGACAAAGTAACGTTACGAGCCTCAATTCAAGATTCAAATATTCCCTTACAAGAAAGTGGGTATTCACAACAATTAGATGAGTTTGATCAGGTTTTTATAGAGGTATTTAGTGACCACTGGGGCATTAGAGCTGGTGATATTGATTTAGTGGATTCTCTATCTTATTTTGGACGCTTCTCTAAACGGGTTCAAGGGCTGTCTTTGACCACCAATTTTAAAAAAGATGAATCTGAATACACTGCATTTGCTTCTGGTGCTCTAGTTCGTGGGCAATTTAGAACGAGTCAATTTACAGCACAAGAAGGCAATCAAGGCCCTTATAAACTGGTGGGACCCAATAACGAACTCTATGTTTTAGTGGTTTCGGGAAGTGAAACCGTGTATGTGAATGGAATTCCTTTGCAACGAGGTGCCACAGAAGATTATAGTATTGATTACAATGCTGGTGAAATTATTTTTAATGCGACCTATCCTATTACCTCCGAAATGCGAATTACGGTCGACTACCAATATAGCGAACGCAACTACTCCCGATTTATAGGCTATGCGGGCAGTCGCTTTAAAACTGAAAAATGGAAACTTGGTGTTTCTGTTTACAATGACAATGATTTAAAAAACCAACCGCTTCAACAGTCTATAAATCCCGATCAAGTTGCGATTTTGTCCAATGCTGGAGATGACCCATCGTTGATGACAGCGCCTTCGGCAACTCTTGAATCGTATAATGAAAACCGAATTTTATATAAAAAAATCAATGTGAATGGTGTGGCTATTTTTGAGTTTTCTAACAACTCTGAGGATGAATTGTATCGTGTGAATTTTACGGCAGTGGGCCCTCAACAAGGAAATTATAGCATTAAAAGTTCCAATGCCATTTCAAATATATATGAATACATCGCACCTATAAATGGCGTCAAACAAGGCGATTTCGAACCTATTATACAGCTTGTAGCACCTGTCAAACTTCAACTGGCGGTGGTAAATGGATCTTACCATCCAACTAATAAAACCGCTATTGATTTCGAATTTGCAGCCAGCAAAAACGATCTAAATTTATTTTCTTCTTTGGGGGATCAGGATAATATGGGTGTTGCGAGTCAATTATCGATCGCCCATCAATTATTGGAAACCTCTAAAAAATGGACCTTAAATTTAACGTCTGATTTTGATTATATTCAAAATGATTTCAGAAATATCGAGGGACTTTATAATGTAGAATTTAATCGGGATTGGAATCTTGAAATCCCTTCTGGAAATCAAATTATTTCAGCCCTTGGAGATCAAGTGTTTATAACAACTGGGGCAAAATTACAACATCCAGAAAGAGGCGAGTTAAACTACCAGTTTCAACATCTAAATTTTAATAAAGACTATGATGGGAATCGTCATTTGCTTTTTACAAAACTAAAGTTTGATCGCTTTCAATTAGTTTCTAATTCAAGTGTTTTGGAAACGGATGGGGTCGTGTCTAGTTCTCTTTTTTATCGGTCCAATTCTCATTTAAAATATAGCTATCAAAACGGGTGGTCAGGAGTTAAATTTTCAACAGAACACAACGAAAAAAAGCAACTTGAATTAAATCAATTCGATCCTATTAGTCAAAAGTTTCAAGCCTATGAAGTTTTTACTGGGATTGGAGATTCGACCAAGGTGTTTACTAAATTAGGGTATATTCACAGAGTCAATGACAGTCTTCAAAATAATCGTCTTGCGAAAGTAAATCAATCAGCTACTTATTATTTGGATTCTAAATTTATTCAAACTAAAAACACAAATTTGAGTCTGTATGCGAACTACAGAGAATTCAAAACGATCAATACTTCAAATTCCTCTCAAAAATCAATCAATTCTAGATTACAATACAGCCAGAAACTCGCCAATAATCTTTTCCATTGGAATACGCTTTTTGAAACCAATTCGGGACGATTACCCCAACAAGATTTCACTTATATTGAAGTTGAAGTTGGGCAGGGAAGTTTTGTGTGGTTCGATTATAATGAAAACGGCATCCAAGAATTAGAAGAATTTGAAGTGGCTCAATTCCAAGATCAAGCAACGTATATCCGGGTGTTGCTCCCCAACCAAGTTTACATTCGTACGCATCAAAATAAATTGAGTCAATCGCTGACGTTTAATCCTATTCATTGGGTCAATTCAACACAAACCTCGAAAAAGTTTTGGTCTCATTTTTACAATCAAACGACGTTTCTAGTCGATCGAAAAGATAAAAATAACACTGAATCCATCCGATTAAATCCATTTCAATCCAAGCCAGAAGATCAATTGGCCCTTCAATCCAACTTTAGAAATCAGTTGTTTTTTAATCGGGGTAAACAGCATTATACGGTATCGTATAGTTATTCAGAATCCAAAGCACGAAATGTACTTTCGTTTGGATATGTCGAACAACAATCGCTCAGCCATCAGCTCAATTTTTCCCACAAACTTCAAAACCAATGGTTGCTAAGTTTCCAATCTAACTTAGATAAAAACGAAAGTGAAAGCGAAAATTTTTCTTCCAAAAACTATCAGTTAAGTGAGTCACTGTTGAATCCAAAGCTATCGTATTTATTAGATGACAACAAACGATTTGATGTGTATTATCAGTATCAAATAAAGGACAATTCAATTGGAGATTTGGAGCAGTTAACACAACAAAAATACGGCCTATCTTTTACTCTGACACAAAGCCAAAAAGCCGCTATTACAGGGGAGTTTAATTATTTTTCAAATCAATTTTCTGGAAATTCGAATACGCCTGTTGCGTATCAAATGATGGAAGGCTTGCAGCCAGGCACCAACTTTACTTGGTCATTAATTGCACAAAAAAAACTGACAAAGTTTTTAGATTTGAATCTTAATTATTTTGGACGAAAGAGTGAAACAAGTCGTACCATCCACACAGGGACTGTGCAGTTGAAAGCCTATTTTTAATTTTTTGGTATGATTTTTATCAAAATTGGTATCATCTAAATTTATACATTAATGAACAAATCTCTATTTCCATTCTAAAATCATCGCATCCAATCACGCTTCCAAATACTGAACTCGTTTGGCAATCTGCTCCATCCAACGGATATTCATAAGTGCCACATCCACTCGATGCCATTGCTGAAATAGTTTTATTGACATTAAATTCTTCCAACAGGTTTGTAACGCTAGTTTTGATGGATTGTATTTATAATAATGATTTGGTTATCGTTGTTTTACCTCTTACAACGTCTTAACATGAACTGCATAAAATAGATCGAAACTATAACATGTAATTCGTACTGTTATCTTTTCTTCTTCTTTTGAAGTAACGGTATTGTAAATGTTACAAATACTCCACCCATTCCAGTTGCTAAGATATCTCTTTTATCAAAAAGGCCTCCTCGATTCTTGTCAAATACTTCTTTGGCAACGCCAGCTACAAGTGAAGTACATATGCCTGTAATGATTGCTTTAGTTTTGTTACGGTGCCTTTGATATGACATATCGTAACCAAATGCTCCAGCAATACTCCCAGCTGCAAAATGTAATTTTTTATCGCGTTCTTGTAGAATAAATGTTTGTCCTAACATGGAAAGTCCAAACATAAAAATAATACTGTGGATTAGGTTTTTCATAGCTTCGTTTTTTAATTTTAGTTTAAATTGATTATTTTTAATGCTAGTTTTAGCGTATTTTATTTTCCTATCCTTTGTGCATTCCCTCCACATTTTAAGTGAAGTTTCCTTAATGTATTTTCTAAATTATTTAATGAAAGGGCTACAAACACCAATAATTCCACCATTGAAAGTCGTAGGTAAAAAAGGGGTTAGCATAGTGCTGGTACAAATGGTGTGCACTTGCGTAAATAGTAGGATTGCTTTTGTAAAAACTGCAATGGTCATTTTACCATCATTAAAGCAAACACCCAGAACTGGGGGTTGGGGGTAAAGGAGTAATTTGTAGGCACAGTATTATTTAGGACAGGTGATTAGGTGCCCCAAAAGCCATTATTTGATATGGTTGGTAGATTCAATAAAACCTCTCCTTCACAAATAGGGTTTATTGTTGTAAACGTTGGAGTAATAGTTGGATTGACGGGGGTTAAAACATACTTGGTTGAGACGTTTCCATAAATGTCGGTACTACTAACTGTAAAGGTTGTTGTTGCAGTAGGTGTCAATGTAGGATTAGCATTGTCATACCAAACACCTCCAAATTGGATTTGTAAATCAGGAGGTGTTTGATAGCAATTGTTCTCTAAGTCTGAGGCGCTGCCAGCAGTTAAGGAATTTAACTGTGCATGAGATAAAGTTTGAAAGCTTATAACGGTAAAAATAAACAACGCTATAAGTGCTGTGTTATTAAGATTAAACATTAATATATTACTTAAAAGTTTGGTTATTTCATAAGATAGTGAAAATAAATGGTTTTTTTTTAAAATGGAGAGTATAATTATTTTGGAAGAAAGAATTAAGTAAATAGAACGATCCATGCGGAGACCATACAATTGAAAGCCTATTTATAATTCTTTATGTCATAATTATTATTATATTTAGTGCTCCAAACCTACTTTAGTTATGAAAACAATCCAGTTATTTATCCTTATTTTTTGTCTTAGTTTTTTGGGACATGCTCAAAGTGATTCTTCAACAATTTTTAGTAAACGTCACGAAGTAAAAATTGGAATTGTTAAACTTCTAGCAGCCCCCATTTTAGAAGGAACGTATGAGTATATTCCGGATCGAAATATCGGCTATGGTGCTAGTTTGTTATTTAATTTTAATACCTCAAATGACTATTTCGAAGATTTTTCTTTGACTCCCTTTTTTAGAATGTATTTTCAGAAAGATGAACAATTTGGAGCGAAAGGATTTTTTGTCGAAGCATTTACTGCCTTTTATACAGGTAAAGAAGATGTCGATTCCAACTCTAATACTACTAATTCTTTTTTTGAAACGGCCTTTGGATTTTCATTTGGAAAAAAGTGGATTAATTTTAAAGGATTCGTATTTGAAGCTAAATTAGGTATTGGGCGAAACCTTTTAGGGAATACTTCTTTTGAGGTCATCGGTAAAGGCGATTTGTATGTAGGGTATCGTTTTTAGAGTCGCAATGAAAAATGGGCATTGTATTTACTAGGGATTCCATTGGAGTTGATATAGCTAATTTCAAACCAGTAATCTGACCCTGCTAATATCGTTCCATTGTACGTGCCATCCCATCCATTGCCACTTGGTCTAATTTCCTTGATGAGTCTTCCAAATCGGTCAAAAACCCTAATTTTAGCTGAGGCTTGGTTTTCTAAACACTCGATGTTCCAAGTATCATTAAAACCATCATTGTTTGGCGTAAAAAGCTTCGGAAAATAGATGAGGTTGATGTTTTTTTGTGGTTCGGTACTACATCCGAGGGCTTCTCTGACACTTACCGTATGGGTTTCACATCCAAATACATTTTCAAAAACTCCACTGTTTTGCCAGTTACCACCATCGAGTCGGTACTCATAATCGCCATTTCCTCCTGTAGCAGTTGCGACGATGGTTTGATTGTCTTCAAAATCTTCAGAAATGACTTCAGTATCTAATGAAAGGACACTGATGGGTTTAATTTTGATTTCCATTTGAGTAGATTGCGCACACTGCCCTGGGTCTGGAGAGAACGTGTAAATAGTCGTCTCCATATTATTTATGGACGGTGACCAAACACCACGAATTCCTTCTTGAGACTCCATAGGTAGCGGAGCAATAAAATCACCAATACAAGTTTCCTGAATTTGTGCAAACGAGGGTGTTGTTTCATTCAAAACAGCAATTATCATTTGTCTGTCCCTTATACAGATACCGGCGACTGGAGTTGGAGTAAAGGTGTATTTTGTCGTGATGGTATTGTCAAGAGCAGGTGACCATGTGCCGCTAAAACCATTCGATGATTTGGACGGAAGTGGAGCTAAAAACCCCCCAACACAGATGGCTAGCACGGGATCAAATGTTGGTATAAATGTTGGCAATACACTAATTGTCATTGTAGCGATACTCGCACATTGGCCAGCGTCCGGGGTAAAAGTATAAGTTGTGGTATTGGTGTTATCAAAGGCAGGCGACCAAGTCCCTGTGATGTTTTCTAGAGAAATATTTAAAAGCGTGCTGGGATCTCCTTCGCATAGCGGAGGTATTTGTGCGAAGCTAGTGGTTGTTGAATTTACAATCGTAATATCAAAACTTTTTTCAGCTGGACAATTCGGGATTGTGCCAGATTCGGCATAAATATATAAGGTTGTTGAAGCGGTTATGATATCTCCAGAGCTAAAAGCTGTTCCACCGCCTCCTGTGGCTGTAAAATAAGCACCATTGGTAAGCGCTGGTAAGGTATAGCTATCGCACTTAAACACATCTGCGAGGCCATCTACAACAGGGGTTGAATTAATCGTAATATCAAAACTTTCTTCAGCTGGACAATTCGAGGTTGTGCCAGATTCGGCATAAATATATAAGGTTGTTGAAGCGGTTATGATGTCTCCTGGGTTAAAAGATGTCCCACCACCATCAGTGGCTGTAAAATAGTTTCCACTAGTGAGCGCTGGTAAGGAGTAGCTGTCGCAATTAATTACATCTGCAAGGGTATCCACATTTGGAACGGTATGAACCGTGGCAGTCACTTTAGTTCTTTTTCCTGTGGTGCAACCATTGTTGGAAGCCAAAACCCAAAATGTCGTTGTCGTTGTTAAAACTGGTTCATAGTCGTCACCCGTAAATAAAAGGTTTCCTGCATTTTCGCTGTCAAACCATAAAATATCTGTAGTATTTGAAGTTGCTGAAAGGTTCGCAGGGGCATTGCTGCAACTTGTAGATGGGCTGGTAGATAAAATTTGTGCAGGGCTAAAGGTCGTGCTGCCAGAAATGTTTATAACAGGGTCTCCTGTCATGCCTCCATATTCAACAACATAGCCTTTAGCCTGATATTCAGAAGGTTGGCCTGTCGTATTATTGGGTAAATCATTCCAAGATCCTGGTGTGCCTGGAATAGCATCATCTTTGATATGGGCATAATCTTCACCACTTCCAAAATCATTAGGTTCGGAAGTATTCCAATTGGCATAGTTTGGTGTGGAACCATTTGCAGCGCCATTCCAAAAGGTGATCCCTGCTTCTGGTCCTGTCGCCCATTTCCAGACCCCTTCGCTAGCCTCGTCGGTTCCGCCAATCCAACCCGTGCCAGGAGCTAATTCTCCAGCGATTTGAGATTCGTCAGGAGAAACTAAAGTTGCTAAATAGCCCCGCAACCCAAAATATGTCCTGCCTTCAGCAGCGGTTTTGGCATTAGTCCAAGTAATTAAATTGTCTGGTACAAATTCATAGTAATGATCGGTTGAAACTAAATAATTTGCAGAGCCAACAGTTAAGGAAAACGTTTTAGCACTTATGTTTACAATTGTACTTTTAAATACAACATCATATACGGCCGCAATGATGTCTGTATATAAAGCAGTTCCACCGCCAAGTCCAGTTAAGGTTAATTTTGCTTCATTTGGATTCCAAGAGGCGATTATAGTTGGGTGTGATCCCGTCAAAAGTAATTGGTCTTCTCCAAACACATAGCCAGTTGAGATTTGAATGTAAAACGCATCTATAGTCGTGTCATCTGGATCAGTGATGCTGAAGGATTCAACAATGTTTTGTTCGCTCTGAGGGCAATATATTTGATTCCCAACAGCAGTTACAATTGGTGGCTGATTCGTTTGACCAAAAAAAACGATCGTGTTTAGAAACACGATACTATATAAGAGATGTCTTAGATGTAACATTAAATGGGTCAAAGCGTATTTAGTTTATTTTTTTTAGCCAGTGTTTCATGGCCACTTCATTTTCAATAATTGTTTTTAAATCTTCTATTTTCACGCGTTGTTGTTCCATGGTATCACGATGTCTGATGGTCACGCAATGATCTTCTAAAGTATCATGATCGACAGTGATACAGAAAGGGGTTCCTAGTGCATCTTGACGACGGTAGCGTCTTCCAACGGCATCTTTTTCATCATAAACCACATTGAAATCCCATTTTAAATCATTCAAAATCGTTTTTGCAACTTCTGGCAATCCATCCTTTTTTACAAGCGGAAAAACAGCTGCTTTTATTGGCGCTAAAACGGCAGGCAATTTCAACACGGTTCGGGTTGTGTTATTTTCTAAAGTCTCCTCCGTTAATGCATTTGAAAATACGGCCAAAAACATACGATCCAATCCAATCGAGGTTTCTAGAACGTAAGGAACATAGCTTTTATTTTCTTCGTGATCAAAATATTGAAGTTTTTTGCCTGAATGGGTTTCGTGTTGATTTAAATCAAAATCTGTACGCGAATGGATGCCTTCTAATTCTTTGAATCCAAAAGGGAATTTAAACTCAATATCTGCGGCAGCGTCTGCATAATGTGCTAATTTATCGTGGTCATGGAATCGATAATTATCGGCGCCAATCCCCAATGATAAGTGCCATTTCATACGCGCTTCTTTCCAATGGTCATACCATTTTCCTTGGGTTCCTGGTTTGATAAAAAACTGCATTTCCATTTGTTCAAACTCTCGCATTCTAAAAATAAACTGACGCGCTACAATTTCGTTTCGAAATGCTTTCCCTGTTTGCGCAATTCCAAAAGGGATTTTCATACGACCGGTTTTTTGAACATTCAAGAAATTCACAAAAATTCCTTGGGCGGTTTCAGGACGTAAGTACAAATCCATAGCGCTTTCTGCGGAAGCCCCTAGTTTGGTGCCAAACATAAGGTTGAATTGTTTCACATCGGTCCAGTTTCTACTTCCAGTCAATGGATCTGCTATTTCCAACTCTTCGATAAGGGCTTTTACGTCGACTAAATCTTCATTTTCTAAAGATTTACCCATGCGAGCTAAAATACTTTTTATTTTAGCTTGATAGTCTACAACGCGGCCATTAGTGGCGATAAATTCTGCTTTGTCAAAGCTATCGCCAAATCGCTTTTCAGCTTTCTTAATTTCTTTTTCAATTTTACCTTCAATTTTGGCACAATAGTCTTCGATTAAAACATCGGCTCTGTACCGCTTTTTAGAGTCCTTATTATCAATCAAAGGGTCGTTAAAAGCATCGACGTGACCAGAAGCTTTCCATGTCGTTGGATGCATAAAAATAGCGGCATCTAATCCCACAATATTATCATTCATTTGGACCATAGCTTTCCACCAGTAATCACGAATGTTTTTCTTTAATTCTACCCCGTTTTGAGCGTAGTCATAAACAGCACTTAAGCCATCATATATTTCACTGCTTTGGAATACAAATCCGTATTCTTTTGCATGTGATATTACTTTTTTGAAAGTATCCACTTGATTTGTCATGTTACAAAAATAAATAACCCCTATGAATTAAGGGGTAGAATCGATCAAAAATATGAAATATTATTTTATTTTTAAGCGCCCCAAAACTTTTGCTTATGCTTTCAAAATTGGTGAATCTTTTTTTTCCGAAAACATGTCAGGCCTGTAACCATATTTTAACAGATAACGAAATGCATATTTGTGTAAAGTGTCGCCATGAGTTACCATTGACCAATTACCATTATGAGCGTCCCGAAGTTGTTAAAAAAATATTTTATGGGCGTGTGGAACTTGAAGCAGCGACCGCCTTATTCTATTTTCATAAACAAGGAGCGGTTCAACACTTATTACATAATTTAAAGTACAAAGGTCAGGAACAACTTGGGCAGGTTTTTGGGGTCTGGCTAGGAGCAGAGCTCCAGGAATCGTCTTATTTTAAATCGATTGATGTTGTAATTCCGGTTCCGGTTCACTCCAAAAAATTAAAACAAAGAGGCTATAATCAAGTGGCTCTTTTTGCTAATCATTTAGCCAAGTCTCTCAATGCGCGCTATGTAGATACGGTTTTGTTAAAATCGATGAACACGAAAACTCAAGTTTTTCAATCCCGAGAAGAACGTTTTCAATCGGTTGCAAATAGTTTTTACGCCAAAAACCTGTCAACGATTGATGGGAAGCAGGTGCTTTTAGTCGACGATGTGATTACGACCGGTGCCACCATTGAAGCCTGTGCATTGGTTTTGAACTCAGGAGCTAAGATTCGATTAAGTTTAGCAACAATTGCAATTACGCATTCCATTTTTCGTTAGTACTAAAATATGTTGTTTCTTTGCGTAAAATGTACTGTTAATGGGTAAGAAGTTTGCTAATTTTGGGTTTTTAATTCTTGTAAGTTTGATTTTGACGCACTGCGCCAATAGAGGCACAACTTCGGGTGGAGACAAAGATGAAACGCCGCCAGTGATTATTAAATCGGTGCCAGAGAATTTTTCCGTCAATTTTGACGCCACAGAAATCAAAATTTATTTCGATGAATACATCAAAATGAAAGACTTGCAAAAGCAACTTATTGTGTCGCCACCCATGGATCCCGAACCAGAAATTACACCCCTAGGTACAGCGAGCAAATACATTACTATTAGGATTTCTGACACACTTTCACCTAATACGACCTATGCCTTTAATTTTGGAGAAAGTATTGCCGATAATAACGAGGGTAACTTATTCCCATACTATAAATATGTATTTTCCACTGGAAGCTATATCGACTCGTTATCGGTTTCTGGAATTGTCAATGAAGCTTTTAATAAGGAAGTGGATGAACGCATAGCGGTTTTATTATACGAAGTCGATTCAACGTTTACAGATTCCATAATTTATAAAAATAAGCCCAAATATATCGCGGTGACCGATAGTGTTTCTGGGTTTAAGTTAGAAAACATTAAAGAGGGAACTTATTTTTTAGCCGCACTTAAAGAAGAAAATTCTAATTACACATTTCAATCCAAAACAGATAAAATTGGATATAGAAAACGCTTAATTACAGTTCCTTCAGACACAGCCTATGTGTTGCGAATGTTTAAAGAATCGGTTGACTACAAATTCAACCGTGCTCGACAGGTTTCACACAACAAACTTTCTTTTGGGTATGAAGGCGATGGTCAAGCGATGCAAATAAAATTGCTTTCAGAGGCGCCAGAAGATTTTACTTCGACCCTCACAAAAGAGAAAGGAAAAGACACTCTTAATTATTGGTACCGTCCAAAGCTGGAAGTGGATTCTTTGATTTTTGAAATCACTCATTTACAATCGATAGACACCGCTGTTGTTAGAATTAAAGACTTTAAATCAGATTCTTTAGTTTTCAAATCAGAGTCCTCTCAACTTAAATTACTAGAACCTTACAAATTAAGTGCGACAATCCCTTTAGACTCTATTGACGAAACGAAAGTGCGTGTGAGAGATAAGGATTCTCTTTTTCAAGGCGCAAGCATCGTCTTAGATTCCTTCGCCAATACAGTTGATTTAAATTTTGATAAAACAGAGAAAAATACCTATAATATTCAAATTCTTCCAGGGGCTTTTATCGATTTTTACGGCGCTCAAAATGACACCTTAAATTTTAAAGCCACGACTAAATTAGCAGCTGATTATGGGAACTTAAGAATCAACATCAGGAACGGGGTTTACCCTCTAGTTGTTCAAGTCACAGACCTTAAAGGGGCCGTTATTGAGTCTTATTACGCTCAAGATGCTTCGCCTATAGATTTCAAAGACGTCATTCCAGGCACTTATCTCTTAAGGGCTATTTTTGATTTGAACCAAAATGGACTTTATGATACGGGACGTTATTTAAGTAAAACGCAACCCGAACGCGTGAGTTATGCCTCCGAGCCTATTGAAGTTCGTGCGGGATGGGATACTATAGAAGAGTTTATCTTAGACGATTAAGATTTTAAACTCGCTTTGATCAATTCACGGTTCATTCGTGCTATGTTTTCTAGTGAAATGCCTTTAGGACATTCAACTTCACAGGCCCCCGTATTGGTACAGTTTCCAAAACCTTCTAAATCCATTTGAGCAACCATATTTTGAACACGATCCGTGGCTTCAATCTGACCTTGAGGTAATAATGCGTACTGAGACACTTTAGCCCCTACAAACAACATAGCAGATGAGTTTTTACAACTTGCTACACAAGCACCACACCCAATACAGGTGGCAGCATCCATGGCCTCATCAGCATCGTGTTTTGAAATTGGAATCGAATTTCCATCTTGTGTATTTCCAGAAGTATTTACGGAGATGAAACCGCCTGCATGTTGGATTCTGTCAAAAGCCGATCGATCTACAATTAAATCTTTTATGACGGGAAACGCTTCTGCTCTAAAGGGTTCGATGAAAATGGTGTCACCATCCTTAAATTTACGCATGTGTAATTGACAAGTCGTAACCAACCTGTCAGGTCCATGTGCTTCTCCATTAATATACAATGAACAAGAGCCACAAATACCTTCTCTACAGTCATGGTCAAACGCCACTGGCGAATCGCCCGTAGTGATGAGTTGTCTGTTTAGTACATCCAACATTTCAAGAAATGACATGTCTGGAGAAATATCTTGAATTGGATATTCTACAATTTTCCCTTCAGTTTTGGCGTTCTCTTGTCGCCATATTTGTAATGTTAAATTCATAGCAGTGCTTATTTGTATGAGCGTTCTTTAACTTCAATATTTTCGTAAACTAATGCTTCTTTGTGTAATTCAGCATCCTTAGGTTCTCCTTTGTATTCCCATGCAGATACAAACTGAAATTCTTTTCGGCGTTGTGCTTCGCCGTCTGGAGTTTGATGTTCTTCTCTAAAATGGCCACCAGCAGATTCTTCACGAACCAACGCATCTTTTGCAAACAATTCGCCCAATTCTAGGAAGTCAGCCACACGGCCTGCTTTTGCGAGCTCTTCATTAAACTCATTTGCAGAACCTGGAACTAATACCTCTTTATAAAACTCATCTCGAAGTGCCGAAATTTCTTCGATCGCTTCTTTTAATTCTTTTTCATTACGAGCCATTCCACATTTGTTCCACATTATTTTTCCAAGACGCTTATGGAAATAATCTACGGGTTTGGTGCCTTTATTGTTGACAAAGTGATTGATTTCTGACTTTACCTTTGCTTCTGCTTCTTCAAATTCTACAGTATCCGTTGAAATGGGTCCTGTTCTAATGTCATCAGACAAATAATTTCCAATAGTGTATGGCAATACAAAGTAACCATCGGCGAGTCCTTGCATTAAAGCGGAAGCACCTAATCGATTTGCGCCGTGTTCTGAGAAGTTAGCTTCTCCAATGGCATACAATCCAGGAATGGTTGTTTGTAAGTTATAATCCACCCAAACACCGCCCATAGTGTAGTGCACCGCTGGATAAATCATCATTGGAGTTTCGTATGGATTTTCATCCACAATTTTTTCATACATCTGGAACAAGTTTCCGTACTTGCTTTTAACGAGGTCTTTTCCTAAGGTTTGAATGAGGCTTGCATCGTCTTCATCCAACCCCTTAATGTGTGCTTGTTCTTTTCCGTATCTAAGGATCGCCGCCGCAAAATCTAAAAAGACAGCTTCTCCTGTTTTATTCACTCCAAAACCAGCATCACAACGTTCTTTTGCGGCTCGAGACGCCACATCTCTAGGAACTAAGTTTCCAAAGGCGGGATAGCGTCTTTCTAAAAAGTAATCGCGTTGGTCTTCAGTTAGATCTGTTGGTTTTAATTCTCGATTTTGAATTGCTTTCGCATCTTCTATATTTTTTGGTACCCATATACGTCCGTCATTCCTTAAGGATTCAGACATGAGGGTTAGTTTTGATTGATGATCTCCTGAAACCGGAATACATGTTGGGTGGATTTGTGTGTAACAAGGATTTGCAAAATAAGCACCTCGCTTGTGCGCTTTCCATGCTGCGGTCACATTACTCCCCATGGCGTTAGTAGAGAGATAAAACACGTTTCCGTAGCCTCCAGAGCCTAAAACAACCGCGTGAGCCGAGTGACGTTCAATTTCACCAGTCACTAAGTTTCGAGCAATAATTCCACGTGCTTTTCCATCGACCACCACCACGTCTAACATTTCGTGACGGTTATACATTTTAATTTTTCCTCGCCCAATTTGACGGTTCATCGCAGAGTAGGCCCCTAATAATAATTGTTGACCTGTTTGACCTTTTGCATAAAAGGTTCTCGACACTAAAACCCCTCCAAAAGAGCGGTTGTCTAACAATCCACCATAGTCTCTTGCAAAAGGAACCCCTTGAGCAACACACTGGTCAATAATATTGGTTGAAACTTCTGCTAATCGATGCACATTTGCTTCCCGAGAACGGTAGTCGCCCCCTTTGACGGTATCATAAAATAAGCGGTACGTAGAATCGCCATCCCCTTGATAGTTTTTTGCTGCGTTGATCCCTCCTTGTGCTGCAATGGAGTGTGCACGACGCGGAGAATCTTGAAAACAAAACGCTTTTACATTATAGCCAAGTTCGGCAAGTGTTGCCGCTGCAGAGCCTCCTGCAAGACCTGTGCCTACAACGATTACGTCGAGCAGACGTTTGTTGGCAGGGTTTACAAGGTTAATATTGTTTTTATGATTGGTCCATTTATCTGCTAGAGGACCTTCTGGTATTTTTGAATCTAAAGCCATAATCCTATGTTTTAGTGTGTATTATTAAAAAAGTGGAACAGGGCGATGACGATAAACCCTAATGGGATAATGATCGCATACGCAATTCCAAAACCTTTTAATGATTTAGTGAATTTATTGTTAGCTCCAACCGATTGAAATGCGGAATTGAATCCATGAAGTAAATGCAATGAAAGAAAAATAAATCCAACACAATAGAGGCCAACGCGCCAAAGTGGAACAAATTTGTGCTGAAGCTCTTCAAAATAACGATAGCCCGATCCATCTTCTAATAGTCCAGAGTTGTCACCAACTACATATTTGATATTTAGTTCAGGAATCCAGAAATCAATGAAATGAATCACCAGAAACACTAAAATAAATCCACCACTATAGATCATATTTCTACTCATCCAAGTAGAGTTTGCATTTCCGTTATTTTTGGCATAACTTATTTTTCGGGATGACTTGTTTTTGAACTCTAAAACAAACCCCATCGCAAAATGAAAAATAACCCCAAAGATAAGCACCGGTTGTAGTGCAAATTGCACTAACGGGTTGGTTCCCATGAAATGGGACACTTCGTTAAAAGTATCGGGGTTGATGACCGATAAAATATTGATCGCAAAATGCTGTAAAATGAAAAACATAAGGAAAAATGCAGAGAGCGCCATCGCTATCTTTTTTCCAATTGAAGAACTTAAAAATCCACTCATTATTTTATGATATTTTTTAACTACACAAAGGTACTTCACGACAACGTTTTAGGCAATAGCATTGCGGATAATTTTACTATTTAGAATTACTTTAAATAAGCTTTTTCGGTAGTTTGTATTTTATTGATTTAAACCTCACTTATTATTATAAAATCTCTAAATTTGATACAAATAATAAGAATATGAAATACCATCCAATTCCTTCGCAATTATTTATTAAAAATAGAGTAAAGTTGTCACAACAGATGAAGCCTAATTCTATTGCTGTATTTAACTCCAACGACGTTTTTTCTACAGGGGCAGATAGTACACTTCCTTTTGAACAGCACCGAAATATTTTTTATTTAAGTGGCGTAGACCAAGAAGAAAGTATTTTAATTGTTTTTCCAGATGCTCGTGAAAAAGCACACCGAGAAATCTTATTTGTAAAAGAGACCAATGATCATATTGCTGTGTGGGAAGGCGCAAAACTCAGTAAATCTCAGGCCACTGAATCTTCAGGTGTTCAGACGGTGTATTGGTTAAAAGAATTTGATTCTATTTTCCCAAAATTGATGGAGGAGGCAAAACTATTTTATTTTAATAATAATGATCACTACCGCCAAGCGGTAGAAATGGAAACTCGCGATGATCGTTTTTTAAAGATGATAAAATCGTCGTATCCAACGCATGAAATCTTGCCTAATTTCCCTATAATGGAATCAATTCGCGGGGTGAAAGAACCCGAAGAAATCGCGCTAATTCAAACGGCTTGTGACATTACCGAAAAAGGGTTTAAAAGAGTCTTAGGATTTGTGAAGCCCGGTGTTATGGAACACGAAATTGAGGCAGAGTACACCCATGAATTTCTTAGAAATCGATCTAAAGGTTTTGCATATACGCCCATTATTGGATCGGGATATAACGCTTGTGTTTTGCATTATATAGAAAATAATCAAACATGTAAGGACGGCGATATGTTGCTGATGGATGTGGCTGCTGAATACGCCAACTATTCCAGCGATATGACGCGTACGATCCCTGTAAATGGGCGTTTTACTGCCCGTCAAAAAGCCGTATACCAAGCTGTTTTAAATGTCAAAAATGAGGCGACTCAACTGCTTGTTCCAGGTGTTTTATTAGATGAATACCATAAGGAAGTTGGAAAAATGATGACCTCGGAGCTTTTAAATTTAGCGTTAATCGATAAGGCTGATGTCCAAAATGAGGATCCAAAATGGCCGGCTTATAAAAAATATTTCATGCATGGGACTTCTCATCATATGGGATTAGACACCCACGATTTAGGAGCCATCAAAACGCCTGTCACCTCTCAAATGGTATTTACAGTTGAACCGGGAATTTATATCCCTAATGAAAAAATGGGCATTAGACTCGAAGACGATGTGGTCGTTCAAGCCGATGGCCCACCTTTAAATTTAATGCAACACATTCCTATCGAAATTGAAGAGATAGAAGGGTTGATGAATTCGAACTAAGCTTTTTTAGTGCAACATTCTTTTTTACAATCCTTTGCACAGGCTTTTTTATCAGCTTCCATTTTGTCTTTACAACAAACTTTTTTGCAGTCTTTTTTACAGTCTTTTTTGATGCTTGAAAACGCTTCAACAGTTTGCATATTTTCTACAGAATAGGTTTTCCCAACGGAAGTAACCGCATTTGTGATGCTCACCGGGTTCACTTTAGCAACATCGTATTCGACCATCGCCATTTCGTTTTTAAAATCGACGGTAGCAGATTTTACGCCTTCCATTCCTGCAAGTTTTTTCTCAATCGTTTTAGCACACCCCATTTCGCAGGTCATTCCTTTAATGCCGAACTCTGCTTTAGAATAGCTGGCATTAGGGTCGAGTTGATGTGCCGCTTTTTCTGTGGTAGTTTCTACTGTTTTGATTTGAGCCTTCGTTTCGTTTTTACAAGAAAAAAACAGAGTTAATAAAAGTGCTGAGGTTAAGATTGTCTTTAAATGTTTCATAGTGTTTAGTTTAGGTATTTAAACAAATGTAAAAATAATTCGTTGTTATTCTAATTTATTAACCAATTTTGTAAATAATAATTCTTTCTAATGAATCAAGAGCAAAAAAAATGGATGTATCTCTCTGTCCTCGCTATTGTATGGGGCAGCTCCTTTATTCTGATTAAAAAAGGTTTAATTGGCTTAACGCCATTGCAGTTGGGCAGTTTACGAACGGTTATTTCTTCAATCTTTATCTTTATAATTGGGTTTAAATCTCTCAAAACGATTCTGTCTCATCAATGGAAATGGGTAGTTTTATCGGGCTTTTTAGGGACTTTCTTACCCAGTTTCTTGTTTGCATTTGCAGAAACCGAAGTCGATAGTGGCGTTGTGAGTATTCTAAATGCGTTAGTGCCTCTGAATGCTATTTTAATAGGGTTGGCAGTTTTTAAAATAGCGTCTACAAAAACGCAAATCTTTGGAGTTTTACTTGGTTTTATTGGGGCTTCGATGCTCATTTTTAATAGTATGGAGCTCAACCCAGATCAAAATTATCTGTTTGCAGGTTTTGTTGTTTTAGCCACCTTAATGTATGGGTTCAATGTGAATATCATTAAACATTACCTCCAGGAAGTGAAGCCAATTGCCATAGCAACAGGTAATTTTGCTGCAATTGTAATCCCGGCTCTACTTGTTTTAATTTTCTCTAATTTTTTTAATTCAAAAACCTTTGAAAACGAAGCAATCTATCCCTCGATTGGATACATTGCTGTATTATCGTTGTTTGGTACGGTGATGGCCAAAATCATATTTAATAATTTAATTCAAATTTCGAGTCCTGTATTTGCATCTTCCGTAACCTATCTAATGCCTTTGGTGGCGCTGCTTTGGGGTTTGCTCGATGGAGAGCTTTTTGGATTAGATCAAGGATTTGCATCTTTACTTATTTTATGTGGAATTTATTTGGCGAATAAAAAAGCCTAAAACATTTTAGTTTTAGGCTTTTTGTTATTTAGTATTATTTTTGAACTTGTTTAGAATACTTTAAATTCAGTTCTTCTATTTTCCTTATGTTTTGAGTCTGAACATTTTTTTGAATCATTACAATCATTTAACAAGTTTTTCTCGCCATAGCCAACTGCAATTAAACGTTTTGAACTAATCCCTTTACTACCTAAGTAGTCGACTACCGCCTTCGCTCTTCTTTCAGATAATTTTAAATTAGAGCTAGCGCTTCCTTGGGAATCGGTATGAGATCCAATCTCAACAATTGAAGTAGAATCATTTTTTAAAATTGACCAGATATGTTTGTCAATGAGTCGTTTAGATTCTTGTGTTAAAGCAGCACTTCCTGATGTATAGTAAATAGGAACTACTCCAACACGTTTTGGAATTGTACAAGGAACTATTCTCCATGCAGTCATTCCCCCCTTTTTAACTAATATTTTTTTAGTTACGTTTACATGTTCAGCAGGAACAGAGATTGGTTTTGTTGTTTCGTCAGAAACTAAAACTCTTCGGCTTACTTTTTCTGTTACTTCAGGTATTGTAACTGTTTTGGTGCTAGCAGGAGTAACTTCCACTTTTCTTCTTATTAGTTTATATTTCCCACTTACTCTTGTTTTTTGAACAGAAGCAGGAGTTAGGATTTTGCTTACAGGAATATTTCTAGTCACTGCAGGATCCTTTATGTAATGAAATATACGACAATCGTCCGCGTTGATTGATGGGCAATCTGGATCTTTTTCGCCAGCCACCCATGACTCGCTAGCAGGCATCACTTCTACTTCTACATCATCACTTCCAAATCTTGGAGCTGTAACGGCAATTTTATGGTAGGATTCTTTCAGCCATAGGGTATCAGTAATTGTTCTGTACACAGCAGGAACTGTTATAAACCTCTTGCTGCTAGGCTTTACAACTATATCATCTGATATTGTTTTATAAACAGCAGGGACAACTTCAAGCTTTTCGTGACGTGGTACACTTTCAATTTTAATGATTTCATCTCGGTATTCATCCGGAGTGACACATTTGGCATAACATTTTCCTGGTTCAGGATTTTCGGGTTGACTTTCTAAGTATTCTTGAGAGAATACAACGCTGGTACCCAGCATTGCGAAAATAATGTAGGACATTTTCATAGTAATTTCATTTTAGAATTAGGTTCGGTAAATTTATAACTAAAAAAATAAAAACATAGTTTTTTCTAGTTTTTTTTTAAAACCTTTCATCGTTAACGATGAAAAATTTGATCTAAATGAAATATTTAGTTTGCAGATTAAGATATTAGAATTATATTTGCAGCCGCCTTACTTTTTGGTGAGGTGTATTTATTTATAATAATCTAATAAAAAAAACGTTACGCTATGTACGCAATTGTAGAGATAGCAGGGCATCAATTCAAAGTTGAAAAAGACCAAAAAGTCTTTGTTAACCGTTTGCAAACAGAAGAAGGAAAAAAAGTCACTTTTGACAATGTACTTCTTTTAGCAGATGGCAGCAAAGTTACTGTTGGCGCCCCAGCTATAGACGGCGCTCAAGTAGGAGCCAAAGTCTTAAAGCACCTTAAAGGTGATAAAGTGATCGTATTCAAAAAGAAACGACGAAAAGGGTATAGAGTTAAGAATGGTCATCGCCAATCTTTAACTGAAATACAAATTGAAAGCATTGTTGCTTCAGGAGCTAAAAAAGCGACAACAGCGAAAGCTGCTGCGCCAAAAGCGGAAGTTAAGCCAGCAGCAAAGAAAGAAGTTTCTAAGCCGGCTGCTAAAGTTGCTGCTCCAAAAGCAGAAGCTGCTCAAGATTTGACAGCAATGACCGTTGCACAATTAAAAGAATTAGCAAAAGCTAAAGGGATTTCTGGAATTTCAGCAATGAAAAAATCAGATTTAATTTCAGCTTTAAGTTAGAATTTATAACATATTAAAATCGAAATAAAATGGCGCATAAAAAAGGAGTCGGAAGTTCGAAAAATGGTAGAGAATCAGAATCAAAACGTCTAGGCGTAAAGATTTTTGGTGGTCAAGCAGCTATTGCTGGTAACATTATCGTAAGACAACGAGGTACTGCACACAATCCAGGAGAGAATGTGTATGCCGGAAAAGATCATACCCTTCACGCTAAAGTGGACGGTCTTGTGAAATTTGCAAAAAAGAAAAACAACAGATCTTATGTGTCTATTGTTCCTTTTGAAGCATAATAAGCATTTAAATTAAAATTTTAAAAAAAGCTTCGCATTGCGAGGCTTTTTTTTGTGATATAATTAGCTGATTAATTTCTCAAACGCCAAACGTTTGTCGTTGTTCTCTAGATAAATGACACCACAATAGTGATATCCTAACTTTTTGAGCAACCCTTGCATCTCTAGATTTTCTTCGTGTGTATCAATCCGCATGGACTTAATATTGTTTTGTTTCAGGTTTTGTTCACACTGGAAAAAAATGAATTTTGCAATTCCCTTGCCTCTGAATTTATTGCTCACAGCCATTCGATGAATGACCCCGTACGTTGCATTGTTTTTGGTCTTCCAATTTCCTTCAATTGAAGAGTAAGTAGGTTCGGTTTGTGTAGTAAACATCGCGGTAGCAATTGCGGTTTCCTCTTTTGTTTTTACAACGTAACTGTCATTGGTAAGCATATCCTTTAAAATAGCTTTTTCATTTGGATATCCATTTTGCCATTGATCAATGTTTTGCATTGCCAAATAGGCTTGAGCCTCCTCAATGATTTTTAATATCGAACTTATATCGCTTTTGTTGGTTGGTAAAAACGTCATCTTTCTTATATTATTTTTGAGGAAGCGATAAAAATAAATAATTATTTCCCGAATAGGTGTAATTCGTTAAACTCTTTGTCTATTGTGATCGTTTGAGAGTTCTTGGACAGGTTTAAATTGTTTTCTACTTTGATATCAACATTGTCAATTTGAATAGATTCTATAGTGAAAGGAAGGTTGTGAAATACCATATTAAATTTATGATACTTAGCATTAAACTGACCTTCTTTGTGTTGTTGCAGAATTAACTCATCCTTTTTTCCTGTTAGTTTAAACGAACGCAAGCTATAACGCCCCTTTTTGTAATCGTATCCATCATGTGCGTCATCGTATAGTTTTGAGCGTTCTTTACCCATTTTAAAATAAACATCCAGTGTAATTTCATCAAAAGATTTTTCGCCAACGTATTGTTGGATAGGGTATTTTGGGATAACAGCACCTTCTTTGATAAATATTGGCATACTATCGATATCGGCATCTACCCACATTTCTTTGCCACCATCAACAACTTCATCGGTCCAGAAGTCATACCATTTGCCTCTTGGGATATACATTCTCCGTCCTTTTGCATTGGCTTCTAAAATTGGACATACAAGGATTTTTTCCCCAAAGATAAATTCATCACTTCGGTAATGTGTTGCTGCATCATCTTGATCATACAAAACCAGTGATTTTAGTATAGGCACGCCATTAGTGATGTAATTCCAAAAGGCCGTATACAAATAGGGTAGTAATTGGTATCTGATCTCCACAAATTTTCTTACGATGTCCGTGATTTCTTCTCCAAAAACCCAAGGTTCTTGATCGCCATGATCTCCAGAAGAATGCACGCGACAAAAGGCATGAAAAATCCCTAATTGAATCCAACGAGCGAATAACTCGCCTTGTGGTTGTTCTGCAAATCCTCCGATGTCACTTCCTGCAAATGAAAATCCAGACATGGCCATTCGTTGCGCTTGCACATTTGCAATCCATAAATGTTCCCATGTGGCGACATTATCACCCATCCATGTGGAGGTATAGCGCTGAGTCCCTGAATAGGCGGCTCTTGTAATAACAAACGGTCGTTTTGGATAGGCGTATTTTTTTAATCCATGATAGGTAGCACGCGCCATTTGCATTCCATATATATTATGCGCTTTCCTATGACTGCATGGGTTTCCGTCATAATCGTGGCGTACATCATCTGGAAACGACTTATTTGGGACGTCCATAACGGCTGGCTCATTCATGTCATTCCAAACTCCTTTCACGCCGATGTCTTCGATTAATTCTTGAAACAATCCTGACCACCATTCTCTAACTTCGGGTCGTGTAAAATCCGGGAAATAGCATTCCCCTGGCCAAACTTTTCCTTTCATGTAGGGACCGTCAGCACGTTTACAAAAATAATCTTTATCTAAGGCTTCTTTAAATACATCGTACTCTACATCGATTTTGATGCCTGGATCAATAATCACAACGGTTTTAAACCCGTCATCTTCCAATTCTTTCACCATCCGTTTTGGGTCTGGAAAATGTTTTTTATCCCAAGTAAAACAACGGAATCCTTCCATATAATCAATGTCTAAATATATTGCATCGCAAGGAATTTTTAGTTTTCTGAAGGTATTCGTAATTTCTTTGACATTACTTTCTGGGTAATAACTCCATTTACATTGGTGGAAACCTAAAGCCCATAAGGGTGGTAAATGTTGTGGCTTTCCTGTTAAGTCGGTATAGTTTACGACGACATCTTCCATCTTAGGTCCATAAATGAAGTAGTAATTCATTTCGCCGCCTTGCGCCCAAAAACTAGTGATATTTCTTCGTTCTTGTGCAAAATCAAAATGTGTTTTGAACGTATTGTCAAAAAAGATACCATAGGATTTATGATCTTGTATGGCAGTATAAAAAGGAATTGCTTTATAGATGGGGTCGGTGTCTTTTCCAAAGGCATAAGAATCGGTTACCCAGTTTTCAAATCGCTTTCCTTTGATATTTACATCTACAGGTTTATCTCCTAAACCATAAAAACTTTCAGATTTTTGACAGATTTTACTCATTTTTACGATGTCTCCACCAAACTCGTAACTTTCTTCCCAGTGAAAACCAATTTCATCCTGGTTAATTAATTTCAGATCTAATGCGTCATAAAGACTAACTTGAAGACTTTCTTTTTCAACCTTACAAATAAGTTTTGAAGTTGTAATTATATAATGTGTTTTATTTTCCGAGACTTCTAAAAAGTTATACCCTCTACTTGCGTGTTTTGTAATACCGTAAGAAAAATCTTCGCCAAACTTCCCAGTGGTTGAATACCGAAAGCGGAGTACACTATCTCTAACAACAGTGATTTGTAATACTACATTATTTTTTGTAAAAAAATAAAGTGTATCAACATCTTTTTTGTACTTAATTATATTGGTTGGAAACAAGTTTCCTTTTTGTTCTAGTTCTGTATTGACAATCATTATTATATATTTGAAAAATAAAAAATACATAAAAATTTTAACGTCCAAAAGCAATTTAGAGCTAATATCTGCGAAAACGTTTACGTATTTGGGGTTAGTATTTTAAAGCAATCATTGCTAAGGGCGGTAAATTTAGTTCTATAGAATTTTCTCGACCGTCCCATTTTATTGAATCCGTTTTTAATATTTTATTTAAGTAATTTCCAGATCCATTAAATTCTGTTCTGTCGCTATTGAACAGTTCTTTTAGTTTTCCAGATTTAGGAACTCCTATTCTGTAGTTTTCACGGGGGATTGGGGTTAGGTTACAAACGATAATGACTAAGTCTTTTTCGTCGTCGCTTTTTCTCATGTATGAAATTACCGAATTTTCATGATCATTATGATTGATCCATTCAAAGCCATCAAATGAAAATTGTTTTTTATGTAGGGCGGGTTCTTTTCTGTATAACTTATTTAGTTCTTTGACGAGGGTTTGCGCCCCTTTATGTACATCATAATCTAACAAATGCCATTCTAGGCTTTGTTGAAAATTCCATTCTGAAACTTGTCCAAACTCACTACCTTGAAACAACAATTTAGCCCCAGGGTGCGTGTACATAAAGCTAAATAATAGGCGCATATTTGCAAAACGTTGCCATTCATCTCCGGGCATTTTGTCTAAGATAGACTTTTTACCATACACCACCTCGTCATGCGAAAGTGGCAACATAAAATTTTCAGTAAATGCGTAATTAAGACTAAACGTTAGTTCATTTTGATGGTGTTTTCTGTAGATAGGTTCTTTAGAAAAATATTCCAAGGTGTCGTGCATCCATCCCATCATCCATTTCATCCCAAAACCGAGCCCTTCTAAAAACACTGGACTAGAAACCTTTGAGAATGAGGTTGATTCTTCGGCAATAGTCTGAACATCTGGGAAATTTTCATACACAGCAATATTCATTTCTTTGATGAAATCGATGGCTTCCAAGTTTTCTCTGCCGCCATAAATGTTTGGTTCCCATTCGCCGTCTTCTCTGGAGTAGTCTAAAAACAACATCGAAGTTACTGCATCGACTCGTAAGCCATCAATATGATATTGATCGAGCCAAAATAGGGCATTACTTATTAAAAATGATTTTACTTCATTGCGTCCATAATTAAAGATGAGGCTTTTCCAATCTTGGTGATAGCCTTTCCTAATGTCTGGATGTTCATATAAATGAGAACCGTCAAACAATCCTAAACCATGTGCATCTGCAGGAAAATGAGCTGGCACCCAATCCAAAATAATTCCAATTCCTTTTTTGTGAAATTTATCCACTAATAATTTAAATTCATCAGGGAAGCCAAATCGAGAGGTTGGTGCAAAAAATCCAGTTAATTGATAGCCCCAACTTGGGTCATAGGGGTATTCCATAATAGGCATAAATTCCACGTGCGTAAAATTCATATCTGCGACATAGTTTACTAAATCTTCCGCAAGTTCTACATAGCTTAAAAATCTATTTTCTTCGGTGTTTCGTTTCCAGGATCCTAAATGAACTTCATAGATAGCGTAGGGAGCGTCTAAGGCGTTTTTTTCTTTTCTAATTTTCATCCATTTGTTATCTTTCCAAGCGTAGTCATCTTCCCAAATGATTGATGCTGTTTTTGGAGGATGCTCGCATCTTCGAGCATAAGGATCTGCTTTTTCGGTAATTATGTTGTCATTAGAACTGTGTATTTTATACTTGTAGCTCTCTCCTTTGGCGGCGTGAGGGATAAAGCCTTCCCAAATACCACTTTCATCCCAGCGAACATTCAAAGGGTGTTTTTGATCATTCCAAAAATTGAAATCGCCAATCACAGAAACGGATTTTGCTGTTGGCGCCCAAACGGCGAAGTAAGTCCCCTTAATTCCATTGAGTGTAAGGATATGTGCTCCAAATTTTTCATATAACTTATAATGCTTTCCAGCTTTAAATAAATTGATATCGAAATCGGAGAATAAACTGTGAGTGATGGTGTTTGACATAGTTTGTTTTTGGATCAATAAAAGTGATGACAATTAAATGACGGTTCCTTTAGGGATTGTCGCCCCTTTTTTAATCACAACAATACCATCTTTTATGAGGTAAGTTTTTGTTTCTGTGTTTTGTAGATGTAGGCCGCCTATAATTTTCACATCATCTCCAATTCGACAATTTTTATCGATAATACAATTTTTTATATGACAGTTTTCACCAATTCCAATCAGCGTATCAATCTTGTCAATTTCCATTTCTTCGAGCGATTCATAATTATCACTTCCCATCATATAGGTACTAGAGATTACGGAATTTTTTCCAATCCGGGATCGAATCCCAATGACTGATTTCTCAATACTTTTTGCCTGAATGATACACCCTTCTGCAATTACGGCTTTGTTTAAAACGGTTCCTGAAATTTTGGAAGTTGGTAAAATTCGAGCTCTCGTAAACACTCTGTTTTCCCCATACAGATTAAATTTAGGGATGTCATCTGTCAATCCTAAATTGGCTTCAAAAAAGGAATCTATATTTCCAATATCGGTCCAATAGCCTTCATATTGATAACTGAGGGTTTTGTGTTTATCTATCGATTGTGGGATGATTTCTTTGCCAAAATCTATGGTATCTGGATTTTCCATTAGTTTGATTAATAGGTCTCTATTAAAAATATAGATCCCCATAGATGCAAGATAGTTCCTTCCTTCGGCTTTCATTTCTTTACTGGTGTCAGAAGTCCAATCCTTTAAAAGGTCTTCGGCTGGTTTTTCTATAAAGGATGTAATTACGTTGTCTTCATTGGTTTTTAAAATACCAAATGAGGTGGCGTCTTTCGCATTTACGGGGTAGGTAGCAATAGATATTTCAGAATTACTTTCAATATGTTTTTCAATCATGTCTTTAAAGTCCATGTTGTATAATTGATCGCCCGAAAGAATTAGTGCGTACTCAAAATCGTTCGATAAAAAATGGTGCATACTTTGTCTGACGGCATCGGCAGTACCCTGAAACCATTTATCGCTTTGCATGGTTTGTTCTGCCGCAAGTACATCAACAAAGGCATTGCTGAAAAAACTAAAATGATAGGTATTTTTAATGTGTTTGTTTAAGGACGCAGAGTTAAACTGCGTTAAGACATACATCCGTTTAATTTCGGAATTAATACAATTCGAAATTGGGATATCGACTAAGCGATACTTCCCTGCAATTGGAACTGCAGGTTTGGACCTGTCGGCTGTTAAAGGATACAATCGAGACCCTTGGCCACCTCCTAAAATAATTGAAAGTACTTTGTTGTTAATCATAGGTTATAGAATTAAGGATTGATAAAGGTTGACATATTCTTGAGCAGAATGGTCCCAAGAATGGTCTATTGACATGAGTTTTTTGGAGATTTGCTTATATTTTTTTTGATCTAAATACAATGTATTTGCTCGTTCAATCGCATGTACTATTTTTTCCACAGTCACACCATCATGGCAAATACCAAAGCCTTTATTGTCTACATCGATCACCGTATCTTTTAGGCCCCCAATGGCGTTCACTACAGGAATGGTGCCGTAACGTAAGGCATACATTTGATTCAATCCGCAGGGTTCTACTCTGGATGGCATCAGCAAAAAATCTGCACCTGCATATATAAGGTGCGAAAGTTTTTCGTCATACCCTATATAGGCATTAAAGTTTTTAAGCGATTTTAACGCTTCCAGTTGAGTTTCCGTTTCGTTGTCCCCAGATCCTAATAGTAAAATTGAAATATCATTTTCTTTTAATGCTTTTTCAAAAACCGCTGGAAATAAATCGGATCCTTTTTCGTGAACAAGTCGCCCAATAAAGGTGAATAGTGGTTTTGAGACGTCTAAACCAAATTTATTACATAACCATTTTTTGGATGCTTTTTTACCTGAAATTAGGGAGGTTTTTGAATAATTTTTATGAAGATATGGATCGGTTTCTGGGTTCCAAACATTCCAATCAATGCCGTTTAAGATCCCAAGACACTTTGTGTCTTCGTGACTAAATAAGTTTTCTAGTCCATTTGCTTTTTGCTTTAATTCTTCCATATAGGAAGGTGATACGGTTGTGACGCTCCAAGCACATTTGACGCCTGCAGCTAAAGAATTGATCACCCCATCCCAATCCAATAATCCAGCATTTTCAGAATCAAATGAAGGGATTAAGTGTGATTTTTCATGTGAAAACCATCCTTGATATTGGGCATTATGAATCGAAATAACAGTCGGAATATTTTTTAAAGATTTATATTTGAAGCTCTGAGACATCATAAAAGGGATTAATCCTGTGTGATGGTCGTGGGTGTGTATGAGATTTGGTTTTTGTTTTAAGGACAGAATCCAGTCGAGAGTTGCAATTTGAAAGGCTAAAAACCGTTCTGTATCATCGCTAGAATAGACATAATCCTTAAACAATAGTTCAGGCACATCCACGCAAAATAAATCATACCCTAAGTTGGTGTTTTCAAGTTTTAGTATTTTAAAATTAATAACTCTTTCACCTAACAATAAGGTGTTTTTGTAAATTGATTTAAAGGCGTTGTTCTGTGAAAAAACAGTGTCGTAATACGGCATGACAACATTACTGTTCATACCTATTTTTTGTTGATACTTAGGCAATGAACCTACAACATCGGCTAAGCCGCCTACTTTTGCTATCGGATAACACTCCGCACTTATGTGTAAAACATTCATATCTCATAAACTTACAAAATATCATTTCATTTTCACAATAATTCCAGAAACAATTTTTAATTGTCTAATCGATCTAGTATTTCTTTCAAGTTTTAATAAAAAAAAGGCAGCCTTTTCAGGCTGCCTTTTTTTGTTAAATTTTTCGTTTTTTTAGTAACGGTAATATTCTGGTTTAAATGGTCCTTCAACCGATACGCCAATATAACTAGCTTGGTCTGATCGAAGATTTGTAAGCTCTACACCGATTTTCTCAAGGTGTAATTTCGCTACTTTTTCATCTAAATGTTTTGGCAACATATAGACTTCGTTACTATAAGCATCTCTATTGGTCCATAGTTCAATTTGAGCTAATACTTGGTTTGTAAAGGAATTACTCATTACAAAACTTGGGTGCCCAGTAGCACATCCTAAATTAACTAAACGGCCTTCGGCTAAAACAATAATGTCATTTCCGTCAATAGTATATTTATCAACTTGTGCTTTGATTTCAACTTTGCTGTCTCCGTGTGTATCATTTAGCCAAGTCATGTCAATTTCATTATCAAAGTGACCAATATTACAAACAATCGTTTTGTCTTTCATTGCTTCAAAATGAATACTTTGAACGATGTCTTTATTTCCTGTTGCAGTCACTAAAATGTCGGCAGTTGGTAATACAGTTTCAAGTTTTTTCACTTCAAAACCATCCATTGCCGCTTGTAAAGCACAAATAGGATCAATTTCTGTTATTGTCACAATACTTCCAGCTCCTTGAAAAGATGCGGCGGTTCCTTTTCCGACGTCACCATAACCACAAACCACGACTCTTTTCCCTGCGAGCATAATATCAGTGGCACGACGTACAGCATCAACTGCACTTTCTCTACAACCGTATTTGTTATCGAATTTACTTTTAGTCACCGAATCATTCACGTTGATTGCAGGCATTGATAAGGTGCCGTTTTTCATACGTTCGTATAAACGATGTACACCAGTTGTTGTTTCTTCACTAAGGCCATTAATTCCAGGCATTAATTCTGGGTAGTGATCAAAGACTAAGTTGGTTAAATCACCACCATCATCTAAAATCATATTTAAAGGTTGACGATCTTCTCCAAAAAACAGAGTTTGTTCGATACACCAATCAAATTCTTCTTCAGTTAAACCTTTCCAGGCATATACAGGAATTCCTGCTTCTGCAATGGCTGCTGCGGCCTGATCTTGTGTTGAAAATATATTACAAGAACTCCAAGTAACATCCGCTCCTAGTGCTACCAAAGTTTCAATTAGAACGGCGGTCTGAATGGTCATGTGTAAACAACCTGCGATTCGAGCGCCTTTAAGCGGTTGACTGTCTTTGTATTCTTCACGAAGACTCATTAGGCCTGGCATTTCTGCTTCAGCGAGTTCAATTTCTTTGCGTCCCCAATCAGCAAGAGACATGTCTTTTACTTTGTAAGGTACATAAGGAGTGGTTTTTACGTTCATAAGATTGTTTTTAAACACAGTTTTTAGAGAATATTTTTCTAAAATAATGTATTTTCGTTTTTTATTTAATTTTACGTTGCAAAGATAACTATTAACTTTTTAAAAATTAAATGCCACTTTACAAATCACTCGATTTAAACTCACAAACTATTGTTAAAATATGGAAGATTTCTGAGCCTAAGGAATTTTTTATGAATCAAATAGTTCTAAAACCTGAAAGTTTAAAACGCGTTAACGGGATGAAAAGTAAGTTACACCAGCTAGGGTTTTTGAGTGTTCGAATGCTGTTGTCTGAATTTGGATACACGGATGAAGATTTGGTTTATGATTCATTTGGAAAGCCACACTTAAAAGATGGTAAGCATATCTCCATTACGCATTCTTACAACTTTTCAGCGGTCGTAGTCAGCTCAAAAGAAGTGGGTGTTGATATCGAAAAACAACGTGAAATAATCACCAAGATTGCGACTAAATTTATAGGTTTTGAATCTTTATATTTGAAAGAAAACGATCCAGAATTGATTCAAAAGCTAACTTGGATATGGTGTGTAAAAGAATCCCTTTATAAATTATATGCCACGCCGGGAATGGTTTTTAAGAAGCATTTTTTGGTAGTACCTTTTGGAAAAGAATCCAATAATACAGCAGCTTGGATTATTCATAACAACAACCGGTTGAAGTTTAAAGCTATTTTTATGGAGTTTGAAGGCTTTGGGTGTGCGATTGTAGGACCGAATTTTTAATATAATTTTAAATGAACCAAATTTTTAATTTTTTATTTGAACAATACAGTACATATGACTCTTTAGATATTTTTCTGGAGATTGTCGCTGTAGCGTTTGGGTTTGCGTCGGTTTGGTATTCTAAGCAGAATAACATTTTGGTGTTTCCAACCGGAATTATTAGCACTTCTATTTTTGTGTATTTGTTATTTAAATGGCAGCTAATTGGAGATATGATGATTAACGGCTATTATTTTGTAATGAGCCTGTATGGTTGGTATATTTGGACTCGAAAAGTAGATGGAGACCGTGTAACCCCAATTTCAAAAACAACTAAAAAAGAACAGTTTACGGGAGTTATTATTTTTGGAGCAGCGTTATTATTAGTGTATCTTGTTTATCAGTTTTTTGATATGTGGACGAGTTGGGTTGCATATGTCGATACCTTCACAACAGCTTTGTTTTTTGTGGGAATGTGGCTAATGGCCAAACGTAAGATAGAAAATTGGTATTTTTGGATCATTGCAGATGTCATATCAGTGCCGTTATATTTTTATAAAGGATTTACATTTACGAGTATACAGTATTTTGGGTTTACAATTTTAGCAATATTTGGATTTTTAGCATGGAACAAGCGCTTAAGCAACAGCCGTCTAGCTGTATAAAAGTAGTATTATTTGGGCCCGAGTCAACGGGTAAAACGACGTTATCGAAAGATTTAGCCGCCTATTTTGGCACGGACTGGGTTCCTGAATATGCTCGGGAGCATCTTCAAAACAAATGGGATCATGAGCAAAAAACTTGTGAAGCTAAAGACTTGATGCCAATTGCGGTAGGACAAATGCGATTGGAAAATGAAAGTGCCCTCAAAACCGATAAAATATTGTTCTGTGACACCAATCTTTTGGAAACTAAAGTGTATTCTGAAGTCTATTATGATGGGTACTGTGATCCAGTTATTGATCATTATGCCAAAAAACACACCTATGATTTATACTTTTTATGCGATATTGACGTTCCATGGGAGGCAGATGATTTAAGAGACAAACCTAATGAACGAAAAAAAATGTTTTCAGCATTTGAAGGCGCCTTGCAAGCTTTAGAACTTCCTTATGTAATTTTAAGTGGTTCCAAAACAGAACGCTTAAAGAATGCTGTCAAACATATTAACCAACTTTTAATTCCACAAATTTGAATTTTTCACATTCTGATATTGAACACATAGAAAGCTTAGGCTTAAGCCTTGAAATTATTAAGAAACAAATTAAGACTTACAAAGGGTCTCAAAATTATATTAATTTGAGTGCATCCGCTACGATAGGAAATGGAATCCTAAAACTTTCTGAATCTGAATTGAACGATTTCACCAACTATTATGATGGTGAAAAAATAGCGCTTAAAGTTGTAAAATTCACCCCTGCATCTGGTGCAGCCTCTCGAATGTTTAAGTTGTTACACGAGTTTCTGTCTCAATATGATCCTCAAAAAGAAACAATCAATTCTTATATAAATAAAAATAAATCGGTAGAGTTGTTTTTATTTTTTGTCACGATCGAAAAATTACCATTTCACGACGATGTCGTGGATAAAATGCAAATCGCAATGCCAGATTATGATCTACTTACTTTGGATCAAAGACGGCTTCTGTTTGTGAAAAGTATCTTAGAAGAAGACTATCTAAACTATTTAAATATCCCCAAAGGTTTATTGCCTTTTCATCAGTACAAAAACCATACGTCTACTGCTTTTGAAGAGCATTTGTTTGAAGCAGAAAAATATGCTTCAATTGATGGTAAAGCACAACTCCATTTTACGGTTTCAAAAGCGCATTTAAAACAATTTGAAACAAAATGGGCGTCTATTCAGCACATTGTAGAGTCGAAAACGAACACCAAATTTGAACTTTCGTTTTCATATCAAGAATCCAACACTAATGTATTGGCGGTTGATCTAAAAAATCAGCCGTATAGGTTAAATGAAAAATTATTCTTCAGGCCCTCTGGACACGGCGCATTGATACAAAACTTAAACCACATTGACGCAGATGTTATTTTTATAAAAAACATAGACAATGTTGTGGTCGACAAATACTTAGACCAGATTACGCGCTCTAAAAAAGCACTTGCTGGGGTGCTTTTAAAGATTCAGGCTCAAATTTTTAGATACGCCAAAGACTTAGATTCAAGTGAGATTTCAGAAGTTCAAATATTAGAAATCGTAGATTTTTTAACTCAACAATTAAACATTCGTATCAGTCCAGAATTTGATAAATATGCTTACAAATACCAGATTGATTACTTAAAATCAAAAATTAATCGTCCGATCCGTGTCTGTGGGATGGTAGAAAACGAAGGCGAGCCTGGCGGAGGTCCATTTTGGGTTAAAGCCGAAAACGGAGAGATTTCCTTACAAATAGTTGAAGCTTCTCAGGTGAATCAAAGACTAAGTCGTCAGAAAACTATTTTGATGAATGCCACTCATTTTAATCCAGTTGATATTGTTTGTGGTATTAAGAACTACAAAGGAGAAACCTATGATTTAAAACAATTCATAGATCCAAAAACGTATTTTATTACCACAAAAACAAAGTACGGGAAACAACTAAAAACATTAGAAAAACCGGGTTTATGGAATGGTAGCATGGCGCATTGGAATACAGTTTTTGTTGAGGTTCCAATTATTACATTCAACCCTGTTAAAACAGTTAATGATCTTTTGAAATTTACGCATCAAGCAAAATAGTTTCAAAAAATCTTTACAATTTTTGAAATCTAAACTATATTTGCACTGTTCTCAAAAAAGGGGTGCCGATATCGGCTGAGATCATACCCATTGAACCTAGAACAGGTAATGCTGTTTAGGGATGTGAGTTTCAATTAAAATTAATTTTAATTGAAGTTTTAATGAAGCAGTTGCTTCGATAATTTTATTAACCAATTTACAAAGAATAATGACCTCTTTTTATTCGATATTATTTTTATCGTATGAAAAAATCTACGCTATTATCTGCTTTCTTACTAGTCACATTAGTGATGGATGCGCAACAGAATCAAGTCAGAATTGATTCCACTCAAACACAAACTTTAGAAGAAGTTTTGGTTCAGTCGGTTCGAGTAAAACCAAACGCACCAATTACGCATTCTAACCTTACTAAGGCTCAATTAGAACCTCGAAATCTGGGCCAGGATTTGCCTATTTTATTAAATTATTTACCCTCGGTTGTGACCACGAGTGATGCCGGAGCTGGCATTGGATACACTGGGATTAGAGTTCGCGGGGTCAGTCCTTTATCCACCAACATTACTATTAATGGAATCCCATATACGGATGCAGAATCCTTAGGCACCTTTTGGGTTAATTTACCAGACTTCACCTCTTCAGTAGAAAGTTTGCAACTTCAAAGAGGGGTTGGGACGTCTACAAACGGTTCTGGCGCTTTTGGAGCCAGTATTAACATTCTGACCGATGCCACTTCAAAAAAGCCATCTGCTGAAATCTCAAATTCTTTTGGGAGTTATAATACGAGGCGTCATACCGTTAAATTTAGTACCGGGAAAATCAATGACGTTTTTGAAGTTTCAGGGCGTTTGTCTCAAATTAATTCTGACGGCTATGTAGATCGTGCTTTCTCAGATCTGAAATCCTATTTTTTACAAGGGACATACAACAACAATGGGACGCTTATTAAAGCATTGGTTTTTGGGGGTCATGAAAAAACCTATCAGGCTTGGGAGGGCTTGACTCAAGAACAAATGGACGAAAATCGTCGTCAAAACCCATATACTTATGAAAATGAAATTGACAACTATAAACAAGATCATTACCAACTTCATTGGAATCAAAAATTTAATCAAAAATGGTCCACGAATTTAGGGTTGAATTACACTTTTGGACGTGGCTATTTTGAGCAATATAGAACGGACGATGCGGTTGCTACTTATGGCGGAATTGTAGAGGCTACGGGGGTTGATTTCTATGGAACTGATGTTACCGACTTAATTAGAAGACGCTGGTTAGACAATGATTTCTATGTTATTAATGCGACTGCAAATTATAGAGACTCAAACCTTGATCTTATATTTGGAGGGTCTTATAGCACCTATGATGGTGACCATTTCGGAGAAGTGATTTGGGCAAGACAATTTGCAGGAAACGCGTCCATTAGAGATCAATATTATTTTGGAAATGGAAAAAAAACAGACTTTAGCGTATTTGCAAAAGCGACGTTTACATTGAATTCTAAAATTGATATTTTTGGAGATTTACAACTTAGAAATATTGGTTATAAAACGTCAGGGTTTACTTCTGATTTAGCAAATATGTTGATTGATGAATCCTACAGTTTTTTCAACCCTAAAGTGGGAGTGTCTTACCAATTGGCTACCTATTCCAATCTGTATGCGTCCTACGCAAGAGCGAATAGAGAACCAAGTCGTGGAGATTTTGAAAGCAATCCGGACGTCAAGGCAGAACAGTTAAATGATTTTGAAATGGGGTGGCGTTACAATAAAAACTCATTGATGTTAAATATCAACTCCTACTATATGCAATATAACGAACAACTCATTTTAACAGGCGCTTTAGATGACGTAGGAGCCCCCGTTAGAACCAATAGTGGTGATAGCTATAGACTTGGTCTGGAGATTGAAGCTGCGTACATTATTTCTGATAAATTCACTGTGCAACCAGCAATAACATTTAGCTCAAATAAAAATAAGCAAACTTTTGCTCAAGTGAATGGCATTTTAAAAGATTTTGGAACTACAAATATTTCTTTCTCACCAGAAATTGTGGCTTCAAATGCATTTGTTTATCATCCATTACAGAGTTTGAGCATGAGTTTTTTAACCAAATTTGTAGGAGATCAGTATATGGGAAACACCGATACAGCGACTTCGAAACTGGAAAGTTATTTTGTAAATGATTTCAATGTATCTTATAAGTGGAATCCGAAATCAGTCTTTACTTCGGTAATAGTTTCGGGGCTCATTAATAATATTTTTGACGAAGAATACGTCTCTAATGGCTATTACTACACTTATGATGATGATTGGTCAGTCCCTGGTCAATTAACAACAATTGAAGGTGCGGGGTATTACCCTCAAGCCACCAGAAATTTCTTAGTTGGATTGACTTTGAAGTTTTAGAAAAATTAAATCTATGGATGATCAAAAGCGTGCTTCGGTGCGCTTTTTTTAGTTAGATATAAAAAGTGTGTTACCACTACTTTCTACAAAATAAGCTTTGAGCCCACAACGCAATGAGCCATCTCCTAAGGGTTGGCCTGTACTTAAGCTGTATGTATTAGCGTCGGAACACCCGCAAACGCCCTCAACACCGCTAATGGAAAGTATCGAACAATCGTTGAAAATATGATTTGGATCTGCAGCATCATAGGCAACATAGCCGATGCCTGTATTATTAACGATAATCCCGCCGTTACCTGCGTTAGGAACATAAACTGGATTGTTAGGAAATGTTAATTGATTGTACTGTGAAAGATTAAGATTTAGGGACGTGATGACATTAATATTGACCAAAAAATTACACGCTGAATCGGAATTGTTACTTTTTGAACACCCGCTGCAAATCAAGATTAGAATACTGTATAATTTTAATTTTGTAAGGTTGTTTTTTTTAGATTGATACTTCATATTAGTAACGTCGATTTTTTTTATTTCCCTTCACAAATTACGACAAAAATCACAATACGATAAATATTTTGTATATTTGTAAGGCAATCTCGTGAAAACGAGATTTTTGCGTTTAGTTTTAAATTCTGTTTTAGACTATTCAAAAACCTAAATGAACGACGACTTTAAAAATTATCAGTTATGAGCAATGTATCTTACTACACGGCCGAAGGATTAAAAAAATTAAGAAATGAGTTAAAACAACTCAGAGATGTAGAGCGCATTAAAGCATCGCGTGCCATTGCCGAAGCCAGAGATAAAGGCGATTTAAGTGAAAACGCGGAATACGATGCAGCTAAAGAAGCACAAGGCATGTTAGAAATGCGTATTGCTAAACTCGAAGATACCCTTGCAGGAGCACGGCTTATTGACGAATCTCAACTCGATTCTTCTAAAGCGTTGGTGTTGTCCAAAGTGAAAATAAAAAATCAATCCAATGGTATGGAGCTAGATTATCTCCTCGTTGCTGATGGCGAAGCAGATTTAGCTGCTGGAAAAATTTCAGTAAATTCCCCAATCGGAAAAGGACTGCTAGGAAAAAGCGTTGGAGATATTGCCGAAATACAAGTGCCTAACGGGACTATTAATTTTGAAATCATGAATATTTCTAGGTAAATTAATTCTTAACTTCAAGCAATGAGTTCGATTTTCACTAAAATTGTAAATAAAGAAATCCCTTGTTATAAGGTAGCGGAAACGCATGAATTTTTAGCATTTTTAGATGTCAATCCAAATGCGCAAGGGCATACGCTTTGTATCCTAAAAAAAGAAGTCAATAAGATTTTTGATTTGGATTCGACTACATATTTAGCTTTGATGGAGTTTTCAAGAACAGTGGCCATTGCTCTTGAGAAAGCGGTTGATTGTAAGCGTGTCGGGATGACCGTTATAGGGCTCGAGGTCCCTCATGTGCATGTGCATTTAATTCCTTTAAACGCTATGGACGATGCTCAATTTATTAAAAAAGAAGTAGTGACTCCAAAAGAATTTCAAGCCATCGCTCGCAAAATCAGTTCGTTCCTATAGTCGGTTTAAACGCATTCGAATGGTCGTCCCTTCTCCAATTTCGGAATCAAGGACTTTGATTTTACCTTTGTGGTATTCTTCAATAATTCGTTTCGTGAGAGACAGTCCAAGCCCCCAGCCACGTTTTTTAGAGGTAAAACCAGTTTCAAAAATTTTATTAAATAGTTTTTTTGAAAGCCCTTTTCCTGTGTCTCGAACATCTATCAAAACAAACGCATCCGAAGCGCCAATAGTTATTTCAATATGACCTTCGCCTCTCATGGCATCGATTCCATTTTTGACTAAGTTTTCAATGGCCCAACTGAATAATTCTGGGTTGAGCGCTGCCAGGAGATGTTCTTCTGGCGCATTCATTTTAAAGGTAATTAATTTACTGCTTCGAGCTTCTAAATAATCAAAAGATTCTTTAGTTGCCGATACGATATTGGTGGTCTTTAGTAATGGAACAGAGCCAATCTTACTAAAGCGTTCAGTAATGGTTTCTAGGCGATGAATGTCTTTTTCAATCTCAGAAATATAACTAGGGTTAACAGATTCTGTTTTTAAGAGTTCAGTCCACCCAATAAGCGAGGAAAGTGGTGTTCCAATTTGGTGTGCAGTTTCCTTTGCCATCCCGGTCCAAAGCTTGTTTTGAGAAGCCGTTCGAGAACTCTTATAGAAAAAATAAACGACAGCACTAAACAGTAAAAATATCAACAGAAGTGCCAAAGGATAATACTTGAGTTTGTTTAATAAATCTGAATTCCCATAGTACATTGTTGACAGGACTTTACCTTCATAGATGACTTTAATTGGCGTGTTTTCTTCACTAAATTTTACAGTTAAATGCTTAAGATAAGCTTGATCATTTTTAGTGACTTTTTTTATATTTTTAGATTGAAAATTCCCGTCAGAATCTTCAATAATCATTGGGGTTGAGGTATTGCTTTGAATGATCTTCAGAGGAAAATCGCTAATATCTCCCTTAAGGTTAATCATTTTTCCAAGTTCCATTTGTGCCTGAGAGAAGTTTTCCATCTTTATGCGTTCTTCCTCTTTAAATTTTTGAAAAAAGCGATAGGTGTTCCATAAAATCAATGAAATAATCAAGAATGAAATGACAATCGCTACCCAGCGTAGAAAATGTTGTTTTGAATAATTTTTCATTGGTTTATTTTTTTCAATTTTAAATATAATGTATTTATGGTAAATTTATTGCTTTATATTATTGCTTTCTCCTTTTAGTTGGGATCTTAATTTGTTAAATTTGTATATATTTATAAAAAGCATTACATTAATTGCCATTATTAAAAACAAATTGAATTTACAAAAATGGAAGTACAAGGAAAAATTAAAGTTATAGGCGAAACGCAATCTATTGGTTCAAACGGATTTAGAAAGCGTGAATTGGTTGTTACCACAGACGAGCAATATCCACAACATGTTTTAGTAGAATTTGTTCAAGATAAAACAGATTTGTTAAATAACTTTCAAGTTGGACAACAGATTAAAGTTGGGATTAATTTACGTGGAAGAGAGTGGATAAATCCACAAGGAGAAGCCAAGTATTTTAACGCGATTCAAGGTTGGAGAATTGAAAATTTACAACAAGCTCAGGCCCCTGCAAATGCTGCACCAGTAGCACCAGCACAAGCTTTTGAACCAGCAACGGATTTAACAGCGGACGAGCCGAATGATTTACCGTTTTAACAAACGTTAAAACAATAGACGCTTCAAAATAAAAAAGTAATGAGGTGGCTAAACAAGACCATTGAATTTCCACCACTAACTGAGGCAAATCCAGAAGGACTTTTGGCAGTTGGTGGTGATTTATCACCAGAGCGGGTTTTGTATGCATATCAAAATGGAATTTTTCCTTGGTATGAATCAGATCAACCGTTGCTGTGGTGGGCTCCAGACCCTCGTTTTGTATTATATCCCAATAAATTAAAGATTTCAAAAAGCACCAAACAAATTTTGAGAAATCAATCTTTTGAGGTCACTGTAAATAAAAGCTTTAGAGATGTGATTGAAGCCTGCGCCAATGTCAAAAGAGTCGCTCAATCTGGTACGTGGATCACTGACAGTATGATTGAAACGTATTGTGAGTTACATCGAAGAGGAATTGCCAAGTCTGTGGAAGTATGGCAAAACAATGAATTAGTAGGAGGCTTATACGGAGTTGAGCTTGATGATACAATATTTTGCGGCGAAAGTATGTTTAGCTATGTAAGTAATGCGAGTAAAATTGGGTTTATAAGTTTCATTCAAAACTCAAATTACAAACTAGTTGACTGTCAGGTGCATACCGATTATTTGGAAAGTTTAGGCGCTGAACATATTTCAAGATCGAGTTTCATGCAGGAATTAGATAAATTAAAGAACTAATTGAATCCATTTAAGATATAGAAAAAAACTCACCTATGCTCACCAAAGAAGATCTCGAATCATATTCTGGAACAGAATCGTTTAAAAAAGTGATAAAGTCTAAAATTTCTAATAAAAATTTTGAGTCACTTATAGATACAATCGATTATGAGTCCGAACTGTTAAAGCTCCAAGCCGAACTAGTAGATTTACAACAGTGGACTGCTAAACACAAAAAACGTGTATGTGTGCTTTTTGAAGGTCGAGATGCTGCCGGTAAAGGAGGGGCGATCCGCCGTTTTACTGAACACCTAAATCCACGATCCATGCGTGTAGTAGCACTCACAAAGCCCACGGAAATCGAAAAAGGACAATGGTATTTTAGACGCTATATTAAAGAATTACCAGAACCTGGCGAACTTGTATTTTTTGATCGAAGTTGGTATAATCGGGCGGTTGTAGAACCTGTAATGGATTTCTGTAGCGATGAAGAATATAATAAGTTTATGGTTCAAGTTCCTGAATTTGAACATATGCTTTATGAAGATGGTGTGATCATTATCAAGTTTTGGTTTTCAATTTCAAAACAGGAGCAAGAAAAACGATTCAATTCTAGGTTAAAAAACCCGCTTAAGCAATGGAAATTTAGTCCTGTTGACAAAGAAGGACAAATAAGATGGGACAAATATACTTTCTACAAAGAGCAGATGTTTAGTAAAACCCACAACTCATTTAGCCCTTGGATTATTATTAAAACAAACAGTAAAAAACAAGCGCGTTTAGAGAGTATTCGATACGTATTATCGCGATTTGATTACGATCGAAAAGGAAGTTCAAAGACCACGGTGCTTCCAGATCCAAATATTGTACAGCGGTATCATAGAATGATCAATCAAATCGATTAATTATGGAGAAATTTACAGCCAAAAACTTAAAAAACCTCAATAGTAAACGCGGTCTTCAATTGTTGTTAAGTGACAAGGATATGACGGTTTCAAAAGCATTAAGGATACTAAATCACGAGTCAAAATTAGAGCGTTTACAAGAAGAGTTGATTAAACTTCAACAATGGGTGGAGGCAAATGGAGAGAAATTAGTTGTGATTTTTGAAGGTCGAGATGCTGCCGGAAAAGGGGGCGCGATCCGACGTGTGACCCAACACTTAAACCCAAGGGAATTAAATGTGGTGGCACTTCCAAAGCCCACAGACGAAGAAAAAAATCAATGGTATTTTCAGCGTTATGTCAAAAATTTACCTCGAAATGGTCAAATTACCTTTTTTGATCGCAGTTGGTACAACCGTGCTGTGGTGGAGCCCGTCAATGGTTTTTGCACCAAAAAAGAATATGAAACCTTTATGAATCAAGTGAATGAATTTGAAAAAATGATCATTGATTCAGGCGTTCGAATCGTGAAGTTTTATTTCTCTATTTCTAAAGATGAACAGTCGCGACGTTTTGAAGACATCAAGTCAAGTCCAGTTAAAAAATGGAAATTCAGTAAAGTAGACCAAACAGCCTTGGAATTATGGGACGATTATACGGAGTATAAAACGAAAATGTTTGAAAAAACTGATACTGAAATTGCACCTTGGATAATTATTAGAGCCAATAAAAAAAGTAGAGCACGCGTAGAAGTTATAGAGAAGCTATTGGAGTTAGTCCCTTACAAGGATTAAACTTCATTATATCTAAAACACTGTGTTTCGTGGTCGTTCACCATCCCAGTAGCCTGCATATGTGCATAGACTACTGTACTGCCCACAAATTTAAATCCACGACTTTTCAGGTCCTTACTTATTTGATCGCTTAAAGGCGTATTTGGTGGTGCATTTTTATAATCAATGACCTTGTTTTTTATCGGTTTTCTATCCACAAACGCCCAAATATAATTGCTAAAACTTCCAAACTCTTTTTGAACTTCAAGAAAGGCTTGCGCATTTGAAATTGCTGCTTTGATTTTTAATTTATTTCGAATGATTCCTTTGTCGATAAGTAATGAATCAAATTTCGTGGAATCGTATTTTGCAATTTTTTTATAATCAAAACCCTCAAAGGCATTTCTAAAATTTTCGCGTTTCCGTAGAATTGTGATCCAACTCAAACCCGCTTGAAAGGTTTCTAAAATTAAAAACTCAAACAATGTCAGATCATCATATACTGGAACCCCCCATTCCAGGTCATGGTAGGCCTCGTAAAGAGGGTCTCCCACACACCATCCGCAACGTTTTTGTTGATGTTCCATGGTTTAAAGTTATAAAAAACTCATTTCTAAAAAGAAGGAAATACTAATTAATTTTTCTTGTTCTCTAAATCCAAAGCTTTTTTCTGTGAATTCAATGCCAATCAATGCAGAATTTTTTTGTTGATCGTCAAGCACTTCAACCCCTAATCCAACTTTGTAAAGTGAACCTGTTTCAAAGTTGTGACCCATCCCCAAAAGGCGGCCATAACTAGATCGTAAAAATACATTTTCGTCCTTTTGCACCACGTTGTATCGGAAACTTAAATGTAAAGGCATAAACATTAAACCTGATTCTGAATGCCAATCGTACTCCAAGTTAACGCCAATAGAACTTTTGGGGTCAAATTTATATCCAATTGTATTGTTTAAGAAAAAAGCATTAAATCTAAAAAATGGCTCACCGTCGTCATCGGCTCCAACAACATTGTCTTCATTTATAGTAAGGGTCGTTGCGAATCCCAGCTTATAAAACAAGCCAAATTTTTCAGTAGATTCTTGAGAAGATAAGTTGAGAGATGCCAGTAAAATGGCAAGGGATACAATAATTTTCATGCGTTCGTTTTATGGTTAATTTTAAAAGGATCGTTAGCTTAACTTTGAAATGAAATCATCGATAGAAATGGCAGATTCAACAGAGAAATCTCCAATTTTTGTACGTCGAAGTGCTGTTAAATGCGCGCCTGACTCAAGTGCCTTCCCAAAGTCATGTGCCAAGGAGCGTATGTAGGTGCCTTTACTACATGTAATGCTGAAGTCAACCGCAGATCCGTCGATATTAGTGATTTTAAATTCTTGAACGGTCACTTTTCGAGAGTCAATTTTTACAGTCTGACCAGCGCGTGCAAATTCATACAAGCGTTTCCCGTCTTTTTTTAAAGCAGAAAAAATAGGCGGATACTGATCGATTTCCCCTGTAAATTTAGTGGTGGTTTGATGAATCAATTCGGGGGTAATATGGGTGGTTGGGTACGTTTGATCTATTTCGGTTTCAAGATCATAGGAAGGGGTGCTACTGCCTAAAACAAAAGTACCGGTATACGTTTTAATCTGCCCTTGAAAGGTGTCAATCTGCTTCGTCATTTTGCCAGTACAGATGATTAAGAGTCCTGTAGCTAAGGGGTCCAAAGTTCCTGCATGACCCACTTTTATTTTTTTTAGACTAAAGGCTTGTCGAATATGCCATCGCAACTTATTGACCACTTGAAAAGAAGTCCATTCCAAAGGCTTATCAACCAACAAAACCTGTCCGTCTAAATAATCTTGAGCAGTTTTCATCTTCAATTAAAGGGTTATGATGATGGCTAAAACACCTACGGTTAAACAGTAATAGGCAAAATATTTTAGTTGACTATTTTTAACCAATCGGATCATGAGTGTGCAGGCAAAAAGACCTGCCACAAAGGCCGCCAAAAACCCAGCTGATAAGCTGCTAAAATTTGCGGCACTATAACTCAAATCGCCACTAAGTATATCTTTAGCGATTTTTCCAAAAATTAGTGGGATTACCATCAAAAATGAAAACCGTGCTGCTTTTGATTTGTCATTGCCAAGTAATACAGACGTCGAAATTGTAGCTCCGGAACGTGAAATCCCTGGAAGCATTGCAATTGCTTGCGCAACTCCTATGATGAGTGCGTCCCAAAAACTCACTTTTTTTGTAGTTTTTTTAGCCCGATCAGCCAAAAATAATAACAAAGCTGTTACAATCAACATAGCACCAACAAGAAGAATATTATTCCCAAAAAGTGCTTCTAACTCTTCCTCAAATAAAATCCCAACAAACCCAGCTGGCAGCATTGAAATCATTATTTTGACAATAAATTGGGTTTCATCATTCCATTTGAATTTGAAAAATGCTCTAATTATTGAAGCAATATCTTTTCTAAAGATGACTAAGGTGCTTAAAGCAGTTGCAAAGTGCAGCACTACGGTAAAGATTAAGCTGTCTTCTGGAATGGAATTATCGCCCAGAAGTACTTTACCAATTTCCAAGTGTCCACTCGAAGATACAGGAAGAAACTCGGTTAGTCCTTGGATAATTCCGAGTAAAATGCTATCAAAAATATCCATTTATTTTTTAAAATTTTTAAGGATCGCATAAATCTGAATTCCAAACCCAATCAAAATAAGGGTAGGAGCAACACGGATTCGTCGGATGTTAAATATTTCAGGATTAAACACATTAGGATCGTCAGAACCTCCGCCTGACATTAGGATGAAGCCCAAGGCAATTAGTCCTAAACCAATAAACATCCATTTGTAATTTTGTGTTCCAAAAATAAAATTAGACTTTGTGTTTTCTTTTCGTTTTTGTTCTCCCATAATTAATTAAATTTTTTGAATATAAAACTTAAGTGTATTTTAAATTCGTGTAGTGATTGGGTGTTTTGTTAATAAAGCTGATCTGTTTTTAGGTTTAAAAAGCGCTGAGTTGCAAAAAAAGTACTCCACCAAGTAATAAAAATCCCTACCATAAAAACAGCAGCAAACAAGATTCCAATTGAGAGTTGGTTCTGAGTCAATTCAAATTCGGGAAACGATTTATCGACATAAAACAAGACAACACCGATGCCTAGGATTGCCATAAGTGACCCGATAATTCCAAGTCGAATACTTCGCCAAATAAAAGGTCTGCGAATGAATTTTTTGGTCGCGCCTACCATTTGCATCGTCTTAATTGTAAAACGCTTTGAATGGACCGCCAATCTTATGGAACTGTTTATTAAAAGAACTGCGATGGCGGTAAAAATTCCACTAATAATTAAAACCCATAAGCTGAGTCGTTTCACATTGCTGTTCATTAGTGAGACCAAGTCTTTGTCGTATTTGATGTCTTCTACAAAATTTTTTTTCAAGGTGCTTTCGGAAATACTATCGAGGCGTCGCGCCGTGACATACTCGGCTTTAAGATTCACTTCAATAGAGTTTTTTAAAGGATTATAGCCCACATCATTTAAAAAGTCTTCGCCGTATTCAAGTTTCATGAAATCGGCAGCGGATTCTTTAGAAATAAATTTGGTTTGCTTTACATAGTTTGAGAACGCTAAGCTTTTTTCAAGCTGTTTAATTTCAACGTCTTTTGAAGTGTCTTCTAAGTAAATCGTAAGAACGACTTGTTCTTTAAAGTTGTCCGAAACAGACTTGGCATTGAGAACCAGCAACCCTAATAGACCCAATAAAAATAGGACTAAAGCAATGCTAATGACGACCGAAAAATAGGACGAAATTAAGCGGCGTTTTTGATGTTTTTCGTAAGATGAGCTCATTACAATTTTCTTTCAAGTGTAAAAGTATAAAAAAACTTACTTAAAAGGCTAGTTTTTCCCTTAAAACAAATTAACAGTTCCTTGTCATGCTGTTTCATGAAGCTTAGTTTTTTTCTTGCTAAATAAACCGTAAATTTGCCCCTGTTAATGACGTTAATATGATGTACAATTTCAATGAAATTGAAGCCAAATGGCAAAAATACTGGGCAGAACAACAAACGTTCAAAGCCGAAAATAATTCAACCAAACCGAAATACTATGTTTTGGATATGTTTCCTTACCCAAGTGGTGCAGGGCTCCATGTCGGGCATCCATTAGGGTATATTGCGTCCGATATTTATGCGCGCTATAAACGCCATAAGGGGTTTAATGTGTTGCATCCGCAAGGCTATGATAGTTTTGGATTACCGGCAGAACAGTATGCCATTCAAACGGGGCAACACCCAGCAATTACAACCGAGGCCAATATAAAAACCTATCGAAGACAGCTCGATCAAATGGGGTTTTCATTCGATTGGTCTCGAGAAGTTCGCACCTCCTCACCAGAGTATTATAAATGGACCCAATGGATTTTTATCCAATTATTTAATTCTTGGTATAACAATTCTTCAAACAAAGCCGAGCCGATCGATGCTCTTGCTGATGTGTTTTCTCAAGAAGGAAATACAAATGTAGATGCGGTTTGTGATGATGCAATACCAGCGTTTACTGCCGAAGAATGGAACTCATTTTCGAGCGACCGCCAACAACAACTATTACTACAATACCGACTCACATACTTAGCAGAAACAGAAGTAAACTGGTGTCCAGAACTGGGAACCGTGTTAGCAAATGATGAAATTGTTAATGGTGTTTCTGAACGCGGGGGGTATCCCGTGATTCGAAAAAAAATGACCCAATGGAGCATGCGCATCTCCGCCTATGCCGAGCGTCTTTTACAGGGGCTTCAAACCATCGATTGGACAGATGCCCTGAAAGAGAGTCAGCGCAACTGGATAGGTAAATCCGTTGGGGCTTCTGTGGTGTTTAATCTAAAAGATCATGCTTCAACGATTGAAGTCTTTACGACCCGTCCCGACACTATTTTTGGTGTGTCTTTTATGACCCTTGCTCCCGAGCATGAATTGGTAAATCAGATTACAACGCCTGCACAAAAACCGGCGGTGGACGCCTATGTGTTGGCAACTGCAAAACGCAGCGAACGTGAACGAATGGCGGATGTGAAAACAATTTCAGGGGTGTTTACGGGCGCTTATGCCGAGCATCCATTTACTAAACAAGCCGTTCCGGTTTGGATTGGAGATTATGTTTTGGCTGGATACGGAACCGGTGCAGTCATGTCTGTCCCTTGTGGCGACCAGCGTGATTATGATTTTGCAAAACATTTTAATATTGAGATTCCAAATATTTTTGAAGGGGTCGATATCAGCACTGAAGCATTTACAGATAAAGGCACGACTGTTATTGCGAACAGCGATTTCTTAACAGGCCTAAAATACAAAGAGGCCTCTAAGCAAGCAATTGACGCTTTAGAAGCCAAAAGTCATGGTTTGGGAAAAATCAATTACCGACTTCGTGATGCGGTGTTCTCGCGACAGCGGTATTGGGGCGAACCCTTTCCGGTGTATTATATTAATGGGTTGCCACAAATGATTGCGGCAGAACATTTGCCAATTAGTTTGCCCGAAGTTGAAAAATATTTACCAACCGAAGAAGGCGAGCCGCCACTAGGTCGTGCGGAGGTTTGGGCATGGGATACAACGCTCAACACCGTTGTAGAAAACTATAAAATAGACCATAAAACAATATTTCCATTAGAACTCAATACCATGCCCGGATGGGCGGGGAGTTCTTGGTATTTTAACAGATACATGGATGCACATAATACAACCGAATTTGCAAGTACGGAAGCCTTAAATTACTGGAAAGAAGTCGATTTATATATTGGTGGGAGTGAACATGCAACAGGGCATTTGCTCTATGCACGTTTCTGGCAAAAATTCCTCTTTGATTTGGAGGTGGTTCCTGTGGATGAATTTGCTAAAAAACTCATCAATCAGGGAATGATTTTGGGGAACAGTGCGTTTGTTTATAGAGTTTCAGTAGCAACTCAAGGAGGAAAATTAGTAAAAGAAAACGAGTCTAAAGTTTCAATAAAATCTTTTTTCCACCCCAATCTTTATATTTCAAGGGATCTGATAGATAAAATTGGAGAAGAAGTTTTAGACTTGAATGAAGATTTATCAAATGAAAGAAGAGAAATAGGTGAATCAATTTTAAATAAAGTAAAAACAATATTTTCAACTGCTGAAAATAAAGATGAATACGGTCTTATAAGTCATACCATTATTTTTGATAAAATTCATGCTGATGTGTCCTTTGTAAATGCATCCGATGAGTTAGATAAATCTGCATTCAAATCTTGGAGGGAAGAGTTTAATAATGCAGAGTTTATCCCTGAGAATGAGAGCCATTTTAAAGTAAAAAGAGAAGTCGAAAAAATGTCTAAATCCAAATACAATGTCGTCAATCCCGATGATATTGTTTCAGATTACGGCGCTGATAGTTTACGACTTTATGAAATGTTTTTAGGACCACTAGAACAATACAAACCTTGGAACACTTCTGGAATTACAGGCGTTCATAATTTCCTTAAAAAATTATGGAAACTATATGTCAGTGAAGACGGATCTAAAGTGACGTCGGCTGTTGCTACAAAAGACCACTTAAAAACACTCCATAAAACCATTAAAAAAGTCACTGAAGACATCGAGAATTTCTCATTTAATACGTCTGTGTCTACGTTTATGATTGCAGTCAACGAGTTAACCGCTCAAGGCTGTACCTCTAAAACTATTTTAGAACCACTATTGGTTTTAATAGCACCTTATGCGCCTCATATTGCAGAAGAATTATGGGAGCAACTAGGTCATAAAGAATCCATCACAACGGCCGAATTCCCAGAGTTTGATGCCAGTCACTTGGTAGAAAGTGTCAAAGCGTATCCAATTTCATTTAATGGTAAAATGCGATTCACGTTAGAATTGTCATTGGATTTAAGTAAAGAAGAAATAGAAGCGGCTGTCATGGGGAATGAAAAAACGCTTGCACAATTAGAAGGGCGCGTCCCGAAAAAAGTGATTGTTGTCCCTGGTAAAATTGTAAATATTGTTGGATAACATAGACTATATCGAAGGTATTGGGCTCATAGCAGCCTGCTTAACGACTTATGCGTTTTTACCTCAAGTGTATAAAACTTGGAAAACGAAAGATGTGTCGGCGTTTTCACTGCCAACTTTTTCATTGTTCTTTATCGGAATTGTGTTTTGGTTGGTGTATGGGATTTATAAAGAGAGCTTGTCTATGATTTTAGCGAATACGGTGACTTTGGTGTCGTCATTCACGCTGTTAGTCTTTATTTATAAATACAGAAAACGTTAAAATAGGAGGTTCGTTTTTTAGTTTTTAAAATTGGCGTTATTTTTGATATTATATATCAAACTAAAATAACACATTATGGGATCCTATTATCTTTTACTCGGAGCAATTGCTTTAGCTAGCTGGTTGGTGAGTTCAACCTTGAGACGCAAATTTGCAACCTATTCAAAAATTCATTTACGCAATGGTTTAAGTGGTGCTGAAATTGCCGAAAAAATGCTTTCAGATCATGGCATTCGAAATGTAAAAGTCGTTTCTGTTGCGGGCAGACTCACCGATCATTACAATCCAAAAGATAGAACAGTCAATTTAAGTGAAGCGGTTTATAATGAACGAAATGCGGCGGCGGCGGCAGTGGCCGCCCACGAATGTGGACACGCCGTTCAACATGCGCAAGCCTATAGTTGGCTTAAGATGCGTTCAACCCTTGTGCCAGCCGTGAATATATCGTCTAAAATGTCTATGTGGCTAATTATGGGTGGTTTAATCTTAGGTGCGGGCGCAGGACTCGGATTAGGCTATTGGGTGGTGGTTTTAGGATTTGTATTGATGGCGGTTGCAACAGCGTTTAGTTTCATAACATTGCCTGTTGAATATGATGCCAGTAACCGTGCTTTGGCCTGGTTAAAAAATAAAAACATGTTATCTCAAGAAGAGTATAAAGGCGCAGAAGATGCCCTCAAATGGGCTGCGCGCACCTACTTAGTGGCGGCACTTGGATCGTTAGCGACTTTAGTTTACTGGGCGTTGCAGATTTTTGGAAGAGACTAATCTATATTTTAATTTGCCGATCAATTTGTTGGTCTAATGAAATGAATGTTTCGGTTCTTGATACGCCCGAAATAGATTGAATTTCTTTATTTAAGACCGACATTAGGTGTTCATTATCTCGACACAGAATTTTGATTAATACGCTCCAATTTCCTGTAGTGTAGTGGCATTCTAAGACTTCTGGGATTCGTTTGAGTTGTTTAACCGCATCCGAATTGTTTTTTGCTTTGTCTAGAAAGACCCCAACAAACGCCATAGTCGTATAGCCTAAGACTTTTGGATTGAGTACAAATTTAGAGCCAGCAATGAGCCCCGAACTTTCTAGTTTTCTTAAACGCTGATGAATGGCAGCTCCTGAAATCCCAACCCCACGAGCAATTTCTAGTACGGGCGTACGCGCATCTTTCATTAATGCTCTTAGAATTGTTTTGTCAATACCATCAATTTCTAATTTTTTACTCATTATTTACCAAAAATTAATAATTTATACACCAAAAGTATTTAAAATATTTTAATTTATAACTGTTTTAGACACTTAAAGGGTTATATCCTAAGTATTCCATCTCTTTTTCTTTAAATATGACACCAAACTCTTCTAATTCACTTAAAATAGGTCCGTATAGTTCTTTTTTAGTGGGTATTTGTACGCCATAGCTTTGTATTTTGTTGTTTAGGATCGCTAAAGTGGCAATTCCAACCGGTAATCCCACAGTTTTAGCCATTGCAGTATATGTTTGGTCATCGCCAGTACAGACCATCGTTGCATCTATTTGATGTTTTTTGCCATTTAATTCATATCCAAACTTGTGATACATTACGATCATATCTTTGTCTTTTGGACTAAGACTCCAACTATCTAAAAGAATCTTTTGAAGAATTTGTGCAGGAGTAGCATTTTTTAAGACCACTTTTTTATCAGCGTTAAAAACGTCTAGTTCTTCTAATTTCTCCCATATAATATCATCTTGATCAATTTTTAAGTTATATCTCAGTTTTAATTCTACAGAATCTGTAGGACTATACGGTAAAAACGAATTCACAAAATCACGATAGCTCATATTTTCGCTATCAGCAATCGTGTAACTATCATCGGTCATTCCAAGGATCACGAAAATTTGCCAAGCTCTGCTGAATCCAACCCGTCTAATGGTCCCTCGATACAATGTTTTGATCGTTTCTAATCCGTATACATTCTGATATTTAAGTGAGTCTCTATTGGCATACGCTTCAAACCGGCCGTAACCTTCAACTTCCAGAAATTCAGTCCGTCGAAACAATAGGTGATACGGGATGTATTTAAATTTTCCTTCTTGAAGAAATTTAGCGGCGCCTCCTTGGCCTGCTAATACGACATTTCGTGGATTCCATGTAAATTTATAATTCCAAAGATTGGTGTCACTTTCTGGTGCCATTAAGCCCCCCGTAAAAGATTCAAAAAGAATCATTTTCCCTCCGGATTCTGTAATGCGATCGATGACTTGCATAGCACTCATATGATCCACTCCAGGATCTAATCCAACTTCATTTAAAAAGACTAATTTCTCAGCTTTTGCTTCTGCGTTTAAAGCTTGCATTTCTGGGCTCACATAAGAAGCAGTCACCATATGTTTTTTGAGAGCCAAACAGTCTTTTGCCACTTCAATATGAAATCTAGCAGGAAGCATTGATACTACAATATCTGCGTTTTTAACGGCTTCTTTTCGAGCTACTGCATCAAAAATATCAAGTTTTATAGCCTTTGCATTTGAATGATTTCCAATGAGTTTTTTAGCATTTGAAATCTCTAAATCTCCAATAGTAATTTCTAATTTTTCTGAACTAGATTTATCTAAAAAATACTTTATAAGGTAGGATGCGGATTTACCTGCTCCGATGATTAAAATGTTTCGCATATTGGTTAAGGATTCTTATTTTTGTAATTAATTTGCCTACTAATGTAGTAAATTGAATACTTTATAAATTGAAATGGATAGAAAAATATTTATGACCGCGAGCCTTGTCGGAGGAATTGGAGTCGTTCTTGGCGCTTTTGCAGCACATGGGTTCAAACCCTTGCTTAGTGATTCTGCATTTGACAGTTTTAATACAGGGATACGCTATCAGATGTATCATGCATTTTTGTTATTTTTTGTTGGAATAACGACCCATATTAAACCAAAACAAAAATCGAATTTATTTAAACTCATCCTCACGGGTATTTTGTTGTTTTCAGGCTCAATTTATTTCTTATCCACCAATTCATTAACTGCTTTTGATTTCAAAATTATTGGAATTATAACTCCTATCGGAGGCATGTTTTTGATCGCTTCATGGGTCCTTTTATTTATGTGTTTTTTGAGAATTAAAAAGTAAATTTCTTCTATTTAATAATATTCGATACTTTTACAGAATTAATTAATTTAAGAAACTATGACACAACACTCCTCTTCTACGAAAACGATTTCGTTAAAGCCTTACGGTATAACTTCTAAGAACGTACATTATCAGCTCTCACCAAGTGCGTTGCATGCCCTTACAATTCAAAAAAATCAAGGAGTCGAAACAGCCTCAGGAGCCTTGGCAATACAAACAGGCGCATTTACAGGTCGATCGCCTAAAGACCGATTTATAGTTAAAGATGCGATTACTAAAGATCGGGTTTGGTGGGGCGATGTCAACCTTCCGTTTTCTTCTAAAAATTTTGATTTATTGTATGATAAAGTGATCAATTACCTTTCCAAAAAAGAATTATTTGTACGAGATAGTTATGCCTGTTCAGACCCTGCATACCGCACTAATATTCGGGTGATTAATGAATATCCTTGGAGTAATTATTTTGCGTATAATATGTTTTTAAGACCTACGGAGGCTGAATTGAAAAACTTTGAGCCCGAATGGACCGTCATCAATGCGCCTGGGTTTTTGGCAGTTCCAGACCGTGACGGCACACGTCAGCAAAATTTTGCCATCTTAAATTTCACAAAAAAAACAGCGCTTATCGGCGGTACTGGTTATACAGGTGAAATTAAAAAAGGTATTTTTTCGGCGTTGAATTTTATACTTCCTGTTTTTAAAAATACGTTACCGATGCATTGTAGTGCGAATGTTGGAAACGACGGAGATACAGCTATCTTTTTTGGGCTTTCAGGCACTGGAAAAACAACGCTATCTACCGATCATCACCGTCATTTAATAGGGGATGATGAACATGGCTGGACGAGCGAAAACACTATTTTTAATTTTGAAGGTGGATGTTATGCGAAGGTTATTAATCTGTCTAGAACGAGTGAACCCGAAATATTCGATGCCATAAAAAAAGGTGCTATTCTCGAAAATGTCATCATGAATAATAAGGGTGAGGTAGATTATTCAGATACCTCAATCACCCAAAATACACGGGTGAGTTATCCGATTCATTTTATTGATAACATTCAGCCAAACTCCATTGGGAACACTCCTAAAAATATTTTTTTCTTGACGGCCGACGCTTTTGGGGTGTTGCCACCGATCTCTAAATTAACGCCTGGTCAAGCTGCTTACCACTTTATTTCCGGTTATACGGCCAAAGTTGCTGGGACAGAGGCAGGTGTTACAGAGCCAGTTCCGATTTTCTCAGCCTGTTTTGGGGCTCCTTTTATGCCGTTACATCCTACAAAATATGCAGAAATGTTGAGTGCCAAAATGAAGGCAACAGGCGTCAATGTTTGGTTGGTAAATACAGGATGGACCGGCGGACCTTATGGCATCGGTACACGCATGAAATTGTCATTCACACGCGCCATGATAAACGCCGCGATGGATGGATCACTTGAGGCAGCTAACAAAGATAATTACCACATTCACTCCGTATTTGGAGTGCTTCAGCCTAGAGTGTGTCCCAATGTTCCAATCGAATTTTTAAGTCCCCGAAAAACATGGAAAAATGATGTTGGTTTTTATAAAACAGCTTATAAATTAGCACAATCTTTCCAAACAAACTTCCAACAATTTGAGGCCTATGCCAATGAAGAAATTATGGATGGAGGGCCAAAATCTAGTTTTTAGTTTTTAGCTTGAAACAATGAACGTTTAATCTAGAGTGTTTTTTTTCTATTTAAAAATAAAAAATTGTAATTTTAGGGTTCACAATGAACCAATGAGATATTTAGTTAGTGTCTTCCTTTTTTGCTCTTTTTTTTCATGTAATTATTTTGAAAAAAAGAAATTAGATTCCAATACCATTTTAATGGAAGAATTAAAAACGTTTAATTGGAACGAAGTCGATCGGTATCCGAGTTTCGAAAACTGCACTGATTCTATCGATTTTCAGGTCTCCAAAATGTGTTTTGAGCAAACGATCATGACGCATATTTCTGAATACTTTAGAGTGCAAGATTTGGTGGTGACTCAAAAAGTGAGTGATACTATAAAAATTAATTTTTTAGTTTCAAACAAAGGAGTTATCCATATTTCTAAGATACATTCGCAGGAGCTAACGAAGCTTGAAATTCCAAACTTAGATTCGATTATTGGTTACAGTTTAAAGAATTTACCACCATTATATCCCGCAATAAAAAGAAGCCAACAGGTGCAATCTGCCTTCGAACTTCCATTAATCTTAGTTGTAAACTGATTCTGAAATGAAAAAAAAGCTGATTTTAAAAAAACACTTTCTTCTTCTGATGCTTATTACAACGTTTAATTTTGCATTTTCGCAATCTGAAACAGAAGTTTTTAGACTGCAAATAGGTTTGGGAGTCAATAGTCCGCTTGGGGCCGATATTGCCCCACAATTTGATGCTAAAATCGTCAATATACCCTCAGTTCAGTTTGGATTGAGATATATGTTTAAACGGAATTTAGGTGCGAAGCTAGATATTCATTACAATAGATTTTCGTCGACAGGAACGGATAGGGCGTTTAAGTTAAACTATACCAGAGTCAATTTAGAAGGGGTTTATAATGTTTCAGATAAATTAAAATTTTTATCTACCCGATCTCGTATTATGGTTCACCTTGGACCTGGTTTAAGCATGTCAAAACCACTCGGAATTTATAGTGCAAATAGCGCTACTTTTTTAAATCTTAATGCTGGAGTTGCATATGAATTTGCACTCTCAAAACGGCTTTCGTTATTCTCAGATTTGAATTACACTCATTCGTTTGCGTCCGAAAACGCCTATGATGTTTTAATAGATGGATATTCATTTAATGGAGCTATAATCCAGGTTTCAGTTGGAATTTCAGTGGCACTAAGCGGCTGTAAATATTGCGAATAATGGCAGAAGAAAAAATTATATTAGGTATTGATCCCGGCACCACCATCATGGGATTTGGATTGATAAAAGTCAAAGGAAAAACCATGGAGTTTTTGCAGCTCAATGAGTTGTTGCTTCAAAAATATGATGATCATTATCTAAAGTTGAAGCTTATTTTTGAACGCACCATTGAACTCATCGACAGCTATCATCCCGATGAAATTGCAATTGAAGCGCCCTTTTTTGGTAAAAATGTGCAAAGTATGTTAAAGTTGGGAAGAGCTCAAGGCGTTGCTATGGCGGCTGGACTCTCTAGAGAAATTCCCATCACAGAGTACTCGCCTAAAAAAATAAAAATGGCCATCACAGGAAACGGAAATGCGAGTAAAGAACAAGTGGCCAAAATGCTTCAAAGTCTTTTAGGATTAAAAGAATTGCCCAAAAACTTAGATTCCACGGATGGATTGGCAGCTGCAGTTTGCCATTTTTATAACCAAGGAAAAATCACCAGCGGGAAAAGTTATACAGGTTGGGGTGCCTTTGTGAAGCAAAACGAAAGTAGAGTTAAAAAATAAAACCCGTATTATGAATATAGAAACCCTCAAATACCCTATTGGAAAACCAATGATTCCTGACCTAATTGAATCGACCCATATTCAACGTTGGATTCAAGACATCAAACAGTTTCCTTTTCAAGTGAACAAAGAAGTCACCTCCCTTACAGACAATGAACTCGGTTATAAATACAGACCCGATGGTTGGACAATCAAACAGGTTGTTGGACACTGTATAGACAGTCATATGAATAGTGTCATTCGATTTAAATCAGCACTCACTGAAGATCATCCGATTATCAAACCTTATGAAGAAGCCAAGTGGGCGGAGTTAACAGATACATTAAGTTTTAGCATTCAAAGTTCAATAACACTTCTGTCGGGTATTCATCAGCGGTGGGTGTTTTTATTAGAGCACTTAGAGGACTCACAACTAAAAAGAGCTTATGTGCACCCCGATGGCAATGAACTTGTTACATTACAGGAGGGTTTGGCAATTTATGCATGGCATTGTAAGCATCATTTACAACACATTATTAATGCGAAAGCATTTAAATATTAACTCATAAACTCCACTTTAGTGTCCGGTATTTATATTCATATTCCATTTTGTAAAAAAGCATGTCACTATTGTAATTTTCACTTTTCGACGAACCAAAATACAAAGTCTGCATTTGTCAAAGCCGTATGTAAAGAACTCTCGCTTCGCAAATCTGAATTTGATTCTGAAGTCATACAAACGATCTATTTTGGAGGAGGCACTCCTACCGTTTTAGAGGTTGATGAGTTCGTATCGATTCTTGACGTGATTTATGAAACGTATCAAGTGTCCGAAACCCCCGAAATCACTCTTGAAGCGAACCCCGATGACCTTGATTCTGAAAAAACAAAAGCACTTTCTAAAACCAAAATTAACCGATTGAGTATTGGAATTCAATCTTTTCATTCGTCAGATTTACTAACGATGAACAGAGCACACAATGCCGATGAGGCTAAAAAATGTTTAGAAATTGCCACGCCCTATTTTGATAATATCACAATCGATTTAATGTTTGGGATGCCCACAATGTCTGACGATCAATGGCGACAAAATTTACAAACTGCGTTTGGTTTTGGGATTAAACATCTTTCCTGTTACGCCCTAACTGTAGAGCCACAAACAGCTTTAGAGCATTTTATTAAAAAGGGAAGTCATCCGCCAATGGATGATGAGGTTTCGGCCAAACATTTTGAGATTTTACTTGAGGAAACGTCTAAACAAGGTCTGATCCATTATGAAACCTGTAGTTTTGGCCATTCTGAATATTTCTCAAAACACAATACAAGTTATTGGTTAGGGAAACCCTATATGGGGGTCGGCCCTTCGGCACACTCGTTTGATGGGGTCAGAAGAAGCTGGAATGTGTCTAACAACTCCAAGTACATCAAATCCTTAGAGGGAAATACGTTGCCTTTTGAATCAGAGATTTTATCCATTGAAAACAGATTTAACGAATACATCATGACGGGATTACGAACCATGTGGGGGATTTCGCTTCAAAAAGTTGAGACGGAATTTGGTGTGAATATAAAAGAGCAATTACTTCAAAATTCAAAAAAATTAAGAGCCTCTAATTTTCTCGTTATCGAAGCGAATCATTTGAAAATTACAGATACTGGAAAATTTCTTGCAGATGGAATTGCATCAGATTTGTTTTTAGTTTAATCAAATTCATTAAATTTACGTTTAGCAATTTATTTTATGAAAGCCATTATTTACGCCAACAGCCGCACTTATACGATTTATATCGACCAACCTTTAGATATTTCAATTCCATTGCGCGCTTCAAAAGACAATGTGAACGCTTGGTATTTGCCGCCTCCAAAAATATATCCAGCCAAAGTTAAAGAGTGGACCGGGAGCGTAGAACAAGGTGCAGCGGTTAATTTTAATACCATTGAGTTTAATCCGCATGCCCATGGAACGCACACGGAATGTGTGGGGCACATCACCAAAGAAGTTCACACAATCAATGATTGCTTGACTCAGTTTTTGTTTGTAGCGGAAGTAATTACCGTCGTTCCAGAACCCTTTAATGGCGATCTTATTATTTCCGAAAAACAACTCCGTTATGCCATTGGGAATAAAAAAAGAGAAGCGGTTATTATTAGAACGCTCCCCAATACTAAAGACAAATTGACTCAACAATATGCACATACAAATCCGCCGTATCTAACGGAAGCTGCGGCTATTTATTTAAGAGAAAAAGGAGTAAAGCATTTATTGGTAGATACGCCAAGTGTAGACAAAGAAAAAGACGGGGGTCAATTATTAGCACATAAGGCATTTTGGGATGTTGACGGAGAAATCCGTATGGATGCAACCATTACGGAGCTGGTGTTTGTTCCTAATTCGGTGCTTGATGGAAAGTATATTTTGAATATATTAATTGCCCCCTTTGAAAATGATGCCTCCCCGAGTAAACCTATTTTGTATAAATTATATGATAAAGAAACCCCAAAACCTCAATGATAACCATAGATGAAATTCAATCCTTCTGTTTAAAAAAAGAGAAAACCACACAAGAATTTCCTTTTGATGAAAGTACTTTGGTGTATAAAGTGTTAGGAAAAATATTTGCATTATGTCCACTGGAAGCATGGGAGCAAGTCAACCCTTCTGTGACCTTAAAATGTGATCCAGACTATGCGGAAGAATTACGGCATACCCATGATACAATACAACCAGGATTTCACAGCAACAAAAAACACTGGAACACGATTTATTTGAATAACTGCGGATTTAATCCAGAGTTTCTCCTAGAACTCATAGACCACAGTTATGACATGGTGGTTCAAAATATGCCCAAGAAATTAAGTTCACAGTTAGAGCAAAATGATCCTAAAATTTAAGAGTGCAGCGCTGTGAAATATTTATAAAACAAAGGAATGGTTTCTATGCCTTTAAAGTAATTAAAAAGTCCAAAATGTTCGTTAGGGGAGTGGATGGCATCACTGTCTAATCCAAAGCCCATTAAAATTGTTTTACTCTTTAATTCTTTTTCAAATAAAGCAACAATGGGAATACTTCCACCGCCTCGTTGCGGAATCGGAGACGTCCCAAAGGTGTCTTTATAAGCCATCGCAGCGGCTTTGTAGCCGATGTTATCGATAGGCGTCACATAGCCTTGACCACCATGATGCGGCGTTACTTTTACGGTCACACCATCTGGTGCAATACTTTCAAAGTGAGTTTTGAAAAGTGAGGTAATCTCATGGCAATCTTGATTCGGTACTAAACGCATCGAAATTTTCGCATAGGCTTTACTCGCAATCACGGTTTTAGCCCCTTCTCCTGTATACCCACCCCAAATACCATTCACATCTAGTGTAGGGCGAATCGAATTTCGTTCATTAGTCGTGTAGCCTTTTTCGCCATAGACAGAGCTGATATCTAACGATTTCTTATAATCTTCTAACGAAAAGGGTGCCTTGGCCATTTCGGTGCGTTCTTCTTTAGATAATTCTTCGACTTTATCATAAAAACCAGGAATAGTAATGTGGTTGTTTTCGTCGTGTAAGGAAGCGATCATCTTGGCTAATACATTGATCGGATTGGCTACAGCTCCGCCATAAATCCCTGAGTGCAAGTCTCTATTTGGACCCGTAACTTCAACTTCTACATAACTTAGACCTCTTAATCCAGTGGTGATGGATGGAGTGTCTTTCGCAATCATCCCAGTGTCTGAAATTAAGATTACATCGTTTTTTAATTTTGTGGTATTATTTTTTACAAATTCTGCTAAGTTGTCACTTCCAACTTCTTCTTCTCCTTCAATCATAAACTTCACATTACAGGGTAATTGATCCGTGGAGGTCATAAATTCAAGTGCCTTCACATGCATATACATTTGCCCTTTATCGTCGCAAGCACCTCGTGCAAAAATGGCACCTTCGGGATGGAGGTCAGTTTTTTTGATTATCGGTTCAAATGCAGGAGCATCCCAAAGTTCAATGGGATCAGCGGGTTGTACATCATAATGACCATAAACTAGGATTGTTGGCAGTTTAGGATCTATTAATTTTTCACCATAAATAATAGGAAACCCTTTGGTTTGACAGACTTCTACGGCATCACAACCAGCAGTTTTTAGACTGTCTGCAACAAAATCAGCGGTTTTAAAGACGTCCTCACTATAGGCAGAATCAGCACTAACTGAGGGGATTCTAAGAAGTTCGAAAAGTTCTTGAACAAAGCGGTCTTTATTTGAATCGAGATATGATTGAAGTGATTTCATAGTGTAAAAATTTTGAATGTAAAGCTACAACAATCCGTGTAAATAAATTTCCTCTGTACTATTTGTATTTATAAACTATTGTTTATATTTGCCACCCTATTACTAGGGATGTTTAGCGGGCGTGGTGGAATTGGTAGACACGCTAGACTTAGGATCTAGTGCCGCGAGGTGTGGGAGTTCGAGTCTCCCCGCCCGCACTAAACAGAAAAAAGCTTCTCATTTCGAGAAGCTTTTTTTGTGGATTCATGTTTTTAAGCCTGTAACAGTTCACCCTCAAGGGCTATAGCTTTTTGAAATAAAATATTATTTTCTTTGTGGATGTGTAGGTGAAGGTCTTCATCAAACTCTTTAAGCAGGCCATAGGCAACTCGATAGGTGTTGCAGCCATCGGACGGTGTGCTATAATTATCCGATAATGCTGCGATTTTCCTGAAGGCTTCTCCTTCAAAATCATGTTCTTCATCCATTTTACTTATCGGATTCTTTATAGTCCCAAACGGAGGTGTTGAAATTTTGACAGCCTCTCGTTTTGCGTTCGATAGTTTCTTAATGTATGGAAATAAAATAAGTTCTTCTTTTTTCATATGCATAACCAATTGTTCTGTCGCGTCCTTAAAAATGGTATTTATTTTTGAGAGTTCTGGGTGATTTTTTCCGTGGGCAGATTCAATTTTATCTAAGTATTCTTTTATTACGGGGATCTTTGCTTCTACATATCCGTGGTGCTTTGTTTCGATATGATCTATGAGTTCATCCAACGGCCAATTGCGATAATCGATGGTTTGTTTTGCTTCGACTTGATCAAAAAACTCATTTACCGATTGGATTAATGTTTTAGCGTTGGCATCAGAAATCGTCTCTTTGTCACAAGCCTCTTCAATGGTTTGTTGGCCACCGCAACAGAAATCGATATGATATTTTTTAAAAATTTCAGCTGTTTTATAATTATCTGCGACGATATCGCCGACGATACTTTTTGATGTAATTTTCATAAGGATGTTTTTTATAGTTATTATTTAAAATTATTTTTCACATAAATCCAAGTAAGAGTAATGCTTCGTCACTCATTAATATTTTAGTCCAAGGGGGATCCCAGGTAAGTTCAATAATCGCTTCTTTTACGAAATCGAGTTCTGAGACGCGTTCTTTTACTTCCTCTACAATCATTTCCGCCATAGAGCAAGAGGGAGAGGTAAGTGTCATTAAAATTTCAACGCGATCTTCAGCTAATATTTTACAGTCATAAATAAGGCCTAAATCATATACATTTACCGGAATCTCAGGATCGTATACCATTTTTAGTTGATTGATGATTTGATCTTCTTTGCGTGCGTTTTCCATCTCCTTTCGGATTTACGTGTTTATATTAGTTCTTTAAAGACGGCTCCGTTAATCTTATTATCGAGGCTTATCTGACATGCCAATCTGTTATTTTTTGTTGCATTGTGAACTTTAAGCGTGTGTTTTTCTTGCTCCATTATCTTTTGGTCGTCAAACCCTTTTATGATTTCAACAATACAAGTTCCACATAACCCTCTTCCTTTACATTCGCCAATCTCGGTATAATAACTGTTGATTATAAGCTCCATTAAGCTAGGGTACTCGAGCCAGTGATAGTTTAGAGCATGTGTTTTATTATCAACATCTATGATATTTACGTTCATTTTAGTGTCCTTTAAAATTGTCTTCTTCAAAAAAACACGGGTCTCCCCAATTTTTTAATTCATCTTTTGACCATATTGATGGAAAGAAAATACGACGTTGGTTTTTAGGATGTAAGTATTTCTTCCAGTCAGAGCTCCCTGTAGCCTCTTTTTTATCGCCTTTAGAATCTAAATAATAAGCCGCTGTTTCTAAATGTACAATTGGCCATTTAATGTTGTATAAATAATCAAACGTTCGCATGAGATTGATGCGTTCTTGTGACGGAACTTCAATACATTCTAAACGATCGTTAAGTGTTTTGTTTCTAAGATTTTTAGCAAGTTGAGCAAGACTATTGTTGTATTTTTTTTCAAATTGACGTAGGGTGAGGGTTTTCTCTCCAGTTTTAGGGTTGATGCCTGCTGCTTTCCAATATTGTAGTTCCATTAAGTCTTCGATACGATTCTCTGCAGATGTCCTATTTTTATGTGGAATTAAGTTTTCTAAACAAGTGCAGTATAGTTCAATATATCTAAATTGAGCGCTTTGAAAACCACTGGCTGGTGCGAGGGCGTTTCTAAAGTTATTATAATCATCATAGTCCATACCATGTCGCATGATCGCAAACGAATTGATGAGCATTTGAGTGTATCGATTTATTCGATGTAATTTTGAAATAAATATTTTTTCATCTGTAGCAGTACTTTCTGTTAATTTTTTTAATTCATTGAGAACGAGCTTTAAAATAAGCTCTGTTAGTTGATGATAAATAATAAAGACTTCTTCATCCTCAAAGTGTGTTTTGGGGTTTTGTAAAGACAAAAGAGTCTCTAGTTGGATGTAACTCCAGTAGTCTGTTTCCTTGGCGTGTAGCAGTCCTTTTAAGTACGTAGATGGGTTTTCTCCCAAATGAGTGTATTTATCGTCTATTGATTGATGTAGTTGCGTGTTATCCATGATATTTATGTAATGTTAGTTGTGAAAAAATAATAAGAGCGATCACTTTTAAGACTTCTATAAACACATAATAAAAATGAAAAAAGGAAGCAGCTGGAGGCTTACCACTGATAATCATATCGGCGCGTTGATTTAGAATGGGAAGTAAATAAAAAGTTTGAATAAGTAAAATCACCAGTAGCCAAACAAGTATATTTACGAGGTTTTTTATTCGTAGTGTCCAATGTTTTTTGAATAGTGAAATACTTAGTATTATCATAAAAAATATTTCAACTTTATTTAATGCAAAGAAAATGAGTTTGCCTAAACTCAAACCAATAGCAATTGTAACACCTTCTGCTTGAAACTTTAGCCAGGCTTCCATAAACGAAATAGAAAGCACAAAGCCTAACCATAGGATGGGAGTTGTTATAATTAGCCTATCGTTTAGTGTCATTTTAATGTTTAATGTTGATGAATCCATCTTGTTAATTTTTCAAAAATTGTTAGAATTTAATTTATACATGAACATTTCAGCCATTTTAGAAGCCCTCCATTTTGCTTCTTCAGCTACTTTACCTCTAAAATTTTTGTCTATTGATTTGTTGAAGTGATCGACCCAACGCTTAAAATGATGCGCTTTGATGGGGAGTTTTTTATGAGACGAAAATGGCGATCCTTTGTAAGCAATTTCGTGCAAAAGCACAGTTTGCCAAAATCGGTACATGGTATCTAAGTGTTTGGGCCAGTGATCCTTGATTGTCCTATTGAAAATTGGACCTAAAAGATCATCCTCTCGCACTTCAGCGTAGAAGGTGTCTACCATTAACTCTATATCTTCTCTGTTAGTGATGTCTTCCATTAAATAAATGATTTATATGTGTTCATATTCCAGTGAGTTATGAAGTAAAATATAGCAAAAGAAACAAACACGATTATACAAGCCCACACCCAAGAAGGGATGGCTTTTGGTGTTTCTGAACCCCGAATTACAAATGATTCTGAAGATTCACTACCATAGGCATTAATTGTAATGGCTGTGTTTGATTCTATGACTTCATTATCTTTTAAGCCGACGACCGCAATTTCAGGGCCATTACGAACCTCAAAGGGAATGATTCTTACACTTTCGATCCCACTAGACGAGACAGCGTTTATTTTTAATTCGTGCTTGCCATCTGGAATTTTCGTTGTGTCTAGGACGATTTTTACTGGAGGTTCAAAAACTCCAAAAGGGATTTTCTCATTATCGAGACGTACGCTTACTGTTCTTTTGTTATCCATCAATCATAAAAATTAGGGTCATTTAAAACTAGATTTTTGATGTGATTTTTATTCTTTTCTTTTGGTTTGATGAGGTATTTCATACTCATAATAAATGTATAGCCAACAATTATAATGGCGCTATACATTATGAAATAGTCTAGGTTTCCTTCGGGGCCTTCTCCATGAGTGATGTTTTCAAACCCTTTGGGTTGTTTAGACTTACATAACTCACAAGCAAATCCTAGCTCGCTTATTAGTAATGCTATGCTTATGAAAAACTTATTTTTCATCTTTCCAGTAGTTATTTGCCATGGCAATTGTTTGAAATTCAATAGCCACCACTTGAGAAGATGCTATTAATTGTGCCGTGTCTTCTGCATATTGAGGCCTAAGTTTTTTACGAACTTCAGGGTCCGTTTGAATGGCAGCGATCGTTTTTCTAGCAAGTGTAAATGCAAGTGCTCTGCCTTCTGCGGGTGTGTTACACTGTAGGCTTTCTAAATAGTCAATAGTCATATCATTTTAGTTTTAAAATTGAATCTCTTAATTTAGTAATCGTTTCTATCGGGACTTTTGGCGCGCTGTTTCCCCAGCTTGAACGTTCGTGGTCTGCAATCGCTTTGATGTCTTCAGCAGATAGTTTGTCTGCAAAGGCTGGCATAACTCCGTACTCTGTTCGAGCATCATACCCCATTAGTATAATTTTGACGAGTGTTTCAGGATTTTTATCGTTAACAATCAGACTCCCTGTTAGGGGAGGAAATGCGCCCTTTACCCCGCGACCTGTACCTTGATGGCACGCAGCACAATTTTTTTGGTATAAATTAGCTCCAATCGTTTTTTTTGAGTTTACCAAAGTGTTGTCGTTAACTTCTTTTGGGAGTGCAGGTATGAAATCTGTAGCTGCTATGTTTTCAAAAGAAAATTGCTGTAAGCTTTTTAAATAGGCTACAAGGTGTAATGCATCCTCCTTGGCTACTAAAACGTTGCTTCCCTTCATTTTTGTGATTTCCCGCGCTAAAGTCACATCCTCCTCTTTAATATTGGTAGTGTCTTTTTTTGTAAATAACCACGAATATCTCGGCATTATGGAGGCTTCTACGACTAGCCGTGGATTGTATAAGTGTAATAGATGCCACTGGTCGCTAGGTTGTCTGTTGCCAATGTCTGTTAAGTCAGGGCCAGTACGTTCACTTCCTAATAGAGAAGGGGATTGTCTCCAAAAATCCATTCGTTGTTTACTATAATAATAATCAGAAGCCAACGAGGGTCTTTCTCCCCAGGTTTTATCCATCTCAATATTTCTAACTTGTTGGGTGTGACAAGCAACACAGCCTTCAGCGATATAAATATGGAGGCCTTTTCTTTCTGAGCTACTAAGTTTTTTTTGTCCTGGGATAGGCTCATATTCTTCCATCTGGTATGCAGGAATAATTGCAACGCAGATGCTTAATGTCACAAAAACACTAAAGGCAATTAGCACGAGATTTTTATGGTCTTTATGTAAGTTCAACATTTGTTAAGAATTAATTTGATTGTGGTGTTGAATGGTTTGTAGTCGTGGAAGCTGCACTTTTTTTTTCTTTCTAACCATTAGATAGAAATTATACCCAAAGATTATATGAGATACGAACATAAGTGAACCGCCGACGGCACGCCAAATCCAAAAGTTTTCCATTAGAATTACAGATTCTATAAATGGATGGCCCTCAATCCAGCTAAGTCCTTTAAGAGTTCCTCCTACCATTAATGAAATCATATAGGCAATAAGTCCAATAAAGGCCAACCAAAAATGACTTCCAACTAGATTTTGAGGCGGCTCAACTCCAGTTATTTTTGGTAATAGTGCGTAGATGCAGGCCCACATCAAAAAAGTTATGATTCCGTACATTGTCATGTGAGAGTGGGCCACATTAAAATCTGTAAAATGCCATAAATAGTTTGTGAATCGAAATGCTTGAAAACTCCCTTGAACGGACCCCACAAAATAGAATATAACGCCTGTCAGAAAAAATGGAAGCACATAACTTTTTGAAATATGGTTCCAGCTGCCACGCATCGTCATAAAAAAATTGGTGCTACCAGCCAATACGGGGATAAACATTCCAGCACTAAAAACAATAGCAACTGTCTGTAACCACCATGGTAATGGGCTAAACACAAAGTGGTGTGTTCCTATAAGCGTGTAAAATATCATCTGAGTCCAGAATGCTAAAACGCCTAGAGAATAGGAGTAAATAGGTTTGTTAAGTGTAGAGGGTAAAAAATAATAGACAAGCCCCAAAGTAAAGGTCATGAACCACATTCCGACGCCCTGATGCATGTAGTAACCCTGTATGACGGTTTCTCCCAGTCCGTCTTGGTAATCTGGAAAGTAGCCAATAAATGTTAATACAATAGTCCAAACGAGTGCCGCCAAAATAAACCAATTGGAAATATATATTTCTGAAATTTTACGGGTAGCAACTGTTTTATAAAAATTTAAAAATATTAAAATAAGCCCTACAGCAAATAAAGCCATCACTGGCCAAATATATTCCCGGTATTCACCCCCCCCATTATTGACGCCACCCATTAAAAAGAGATTCCCAATAAAAACACTTGAGTTCATAAGCCAAAAGGCAATTTTCGATCTTTTGTAACTGAATATTTCACGATTTGAAGTTTTGGATACAACATAATGGCCTAAAGCAATCATAGCCATAGAAGCCCACCCCCAAAACACAGTATTGGTGTGCACAGGGCGTAATCTTCCAAAAGAAAGCCAACTTACAGAATCCATTTCGGGCCATACAAACTTCATCCCAACATACTGGCCCACCAGTGTGCCAAAAATTAACCAAACTACTGCGGCACTCAAATACCAAATTATGATATTTTTAAGTTCTTTAGATATTTCTATTTTTATGGCTGACTTCGTTTTTTCGTCAAATAATGGATTTTTTGGATTTATAACTTTTTTGATAAAACCAATGTATTTTGATGAGGTTTCAGCAATGTTGGATGGTTTCACATTGGTTTTAAAACCTTGTTGTCGTAATTCTAAGATGTTATCAACGTCTTCTTCTTCAAGGTTGATGAGCCTTCTTTGAAACTCTTCTTCGGTAAGGTCTGTTGTGTTCTTTTCAAGGAAATCGACATACCGATTTAAACGCTTTAAGAAAATAAATACTCCCAAAAATATAATGATAAATATGAGGACAAAGGTGCCAATAACACCCGGGCTAGAAAGCCAGTTTTCAGAATTTAATTGGATGGTTTTAAGTAGGGGTAATTGATGAAATTTCATATACAGATATAAAGACCTTTTTATCTTATTTTATAGTAATTTTTTTTATCGTTTCAGGACTGTCAGTCCTAGATTGAGATCCAATGCGACATCAAGTAGGTTCGATGTAGCAAGGGTTTCGCTAAGTTGTTTTCGGATGATTACAAATTCACTGTGCATCGGGCAAGGTTCTTTTGCATTACAACTATTAAGACCTAATACACAGCCGTCAAATAAACGATTCCCATCGATGGCTTCCACAATTTGATGAATACTTATTTTAGATAACTGTGCTTTATCTATTTCAAACCCGCCATTTGGACCTTTTGTGGAGTTGATAATCGTTGCCTTAGCAAGGATTTGCAAAATTTTTGCAGTAAACGCAATAGGGGAATTAATCGCATCAGCAATTTCTTTTAAACTAACTCTTTCATCATGTTGCGATTTTTGTGCGATGTATAGCGTTGCTTTAATTCCGTATTTACAGCTTTTTGAAAACATTTTTAATTTTTAATCAGCACAAAAATAGTGTTTATTTTTATTTCGGACAAAATTATCTTAATATAAATCTAATTAAATATTTAACATCTATTTAATCAATATGAGTTCAAGTTTTTAGGCCCAAAACTAAATCTAAAAGTGCCTCTTTACGAGATGCTTTTTTTATACTTTTGTAAAGTGAATAATTATGATGTTTTAATTGTAGGAGGCGGGGCGGCAGGTTTTTTTGCGGCCATTAACACAGCGACTCAAAACCCAAATCTCAAAATCGCGATTTTAGAGCGTGGTTCTAATGTACTTTCTAAAGTGAAGATTTCAGGAGGTGGACGCTGTAATGTAACTCATGCCGAATTTATTCCAAACGAGTTGGTCTTAAATTACCCCAGAGGTGAAAAAGAATTAAGAGGGCCTTTTCATAACTATATGACAGGCGATACTATGGAATGGTTTGAAACTCGAGGCGTGCCTTTGAAAATTGAAGAAGATGGGAGAGTTTTTCCTGTTTCAAATTCCTCTCAAACCATCATCGATTGTTTTTTAGAAGAAATTAAAACACACCAAATCGAACTGTTATTAAATCACTCTGTTCAAGGGATTCGTTATAAAAATGAAGCTTGGGAACTAGACACTACAAAGGGCGTTTTCACAACCCCTAAACTTTTAATTGCAACGGGGAGTAATCCTAAAATATGGAAACTATTAGAAAGTGTTGGCCATCATGTGGTGCCACCGGTTCCTTCGTTATTTACCTTTAATATAAAAGATTCACGCCTGAAAACCATCCCCGGAGTGGTGGCTTTGGACGTTCATATTTCTGTAGTAAATAGCAGTTTAGAGTCTGAAGGCCCGTTGTTGGTCACTCACACAGGCTTAAGTGCGCCTTCCATTTTAAAGCTATCGGCTTATGGCGCTTTGGAATTAGCAGAAAGAGAGTATCAATTTCAAATTAAAGTTAATTTTATCAAACAAGAATTTTCAGAATGTTTGGAGCGCTTATTGGAAATCAAAACGGCGTTTCCTAGAAAAACAATTTTGAAATCCTCACAATTTGAGCTTCCGAAACGCTTGTGGGAACAATTAGTAATTGCTTCCAAAATGCCAAAGGATCTTCGTTGGGCTGAGGTTAATAAACAACAATTGCAAGCATTGGCTAGTCAACTAACTGAAGCGGTTTTTTCTGTTGATGGAAAAAGCACATTTAAAGAGGAGTTTGTGACTGCTGGAGGGGTAGAGCTTAAAGAAGTTAATTTTAAAACGTTTGAAAGTAAGCATCTGAAAAATCTATTTTTTGCGGGTGAAGTCTTAAATATTGATGCGGTCACCGGCGGTTTTAATTTCCAAAATGCGTGGACCAGTGCTTTTATCGCGGCACAACAGCTCTCAAAATAACAAATAAATAAAGGGAAGTTAGTATCTTTGTCTTTCATGCCAATTTTATGATTGTAAACGAATTCATTCCAAAACCTTATTCGCATCTATTAGAAAACGGTGCTGTAGCCTACAGTGCCCCTAGTAATATTGCATTGGTAAAATATTGGGGGAAAAAAGCGCACCAAATTCCCGCAAATCCTTCGATTAGTTTTACCCTTAATAACTGTAAAACATCGACCACCCTAAAATTTAAAAAAAAGACCACTGACGGGTTTTCATTTGATGTGTTTTTGGAAGGCGATTTACAGACGGACTTTAAACCCAAAATCGAACAATTCTTTAAAAGAATTGAAGTTTACATCCCATTTTTAACGGCCTATCATTTTACCATTGAAACCTCTAACACCTTTCCTCACAGTTCTGGAATTGCCTCCTCAGCTTCTGGGATGAGTGCGTTGGCATTGTGTTTGGTTCAAATCGAACAGCAGTTAAACCCAACGATTTCAAAAGAGTTTTTTAATAAAAAAGCTTCCTTTTTAGCCCGTTTGGGATCTGGAAGTGCTTGTAGAAGTATTGAGGGCGATTTAGTGGTTTGGGGTGCCCATGCGAATATTCAGGGGAGTTCAGATTTAGTCGGAATTAAATATCCGTATGAAGTTCATGAAAATTTCAAAAACTACCGTGATACGATTCTTTTAGTTGATAAAGGCGAGAAACAGGTAAGCAGTACTGTAGGTCATAATCTGATGCACAACCATCCTTTTGCCGAACCGCGTTTTGCACAAGCGCATTCGAATATGGATGCTCTTATGGCCGCCTTAAAAACAGGCGATTTGAACGCGTTTATAAGTATTGTAGAACGCGAAGCACTTACCCTACATGCAATGATGATGAGTAGCGATCCGTATTTTATATTGATGAAGCCCAATACGCTAGAAATTATAAATAAACTCTGGGCGTTTAGAGCCCAAACAGGACTTCATATTTGTTTTACCCTAGATGCTGGCGCCAATGTTCACGTGCTATTTCCCGACAATGAAGCAAAAGAAATTCAAGAATTTATTGCAAATGAGTTGTCAGTACACTGTCAAAACGGGCACTTTATTGAAGACAATGTAGGGCAGGGTGCACAACCAATAAAAATTTAGTGTATCTTTGGAGTATCATTAACCAGTGAGAGTTTTAAGTTTAACTTAATGCGATGAAAGGACCACTTTTTTATTCTAAAATTTTACTCTTCGGAGAGTATGGGATCATCAAAGATTCTAAAGGGCTGTCTATACCCTATAATTTTTATAATGGCGCTTTGAAAATGGATGCAAATCCAAATCAATCTGCCATTGAATCAAATCAAAATTTAAAGAAATTTATTCAGTATTTATCTGAGATTGACACCAATTTAGTGGCGTTCAATTTAGATCAATTACAACAAGATATCAATGCAGGGATGTACTTTGATTCTTCCATTCCTCAAGGCTATGGCGTCGGGAGTAGTGGCGCATTGGTTGCAGCTTTGTATGATAAGTACGCACAAGATAAAATTACAGTTCTTGAGAACTTAACTCGCGAAAAGTTATTGAAACTTAAAGCTATTTTTTCTGAAATGGAATCTTTTTTTCACGGAAAGTCATCGGGATTAGATCCGTTAAATAGTTATTTAAGCATTCCAATTCTCATCAATTCGAAAAATAATATTGAAGCCACGGGCATTCCGTCTCAAAACACCAATGGAAAAGGAGCGGTGTTTCTTTTAGATAGTGGCATGACTGGCGAAACGGCACCGATGGTTGGGATTTTTATGGAGAAAATGAAGCAAGAAGGTTTTAGAACCATGCTCAAAAATCAATTCATAAAACATACAGACGCTTGTGTTGACGATTTTTTGAAAGGTGATTTAAAGTCACTTTTCTCAAACACCAAACAACTTTCTAAGGTTGTTTTAAATCATTTTAAACCGATGATTCCAAAGCAATTCCATACAATTTGGAAAGCAGGTATCGACACCAATGCCTACTACTTAAAACTCTGTGGATCGGGTGGTGGAGGCTATATTTTAGGGTTTACGGAAGACTTTCAAGCCGCTCAAAAAGTCCTGACAGATTATAAATTAGAAGTCGTTTATAATTTCTAAATAGTCATTATGCTGTCGCCAACTCAAAAACAAATCATGTTGAAATTTTTTAGCATGTTTTCAGTGGTGAGAGGCTATAATGTGGCCTTGGTAATAATTGCTCAGTACATTACGGCCGTTTTTATAATGGCTCCTTCACAGTCGCTTTCCCAAGTACTGTTTGATCGTTCTCTTTTTGCATTAATACTAGCGACTGCGGGTGCGGTTGCCTCCGGGTATATCATCAATAATTTTTATGATAGTGAAAAAGATAGGATCAATCGACCCCGTAAATCAATTTTGGAACAATACGTTGGCTTAAATACGAAGTTAAGCCTCTATTTTGTGCTTAATTTTTTAGTCGTTATTGCTGCCAGTTATGTATCTTTTAGATCTGTTCTATTTTTTTCAATTTATATTTTTGCAATCTGGTTCTATTCTCATAAAATTAAAAAAAGACCCATTATAGGGAATTTAATTTCAGCTATTTTAACCATCACTCCCTTTTTCGCCATCTTTTTGTATTACAAAAACTATAGCAGTTTGATATTTGTCTTTGGGTTTTATTTATTTTTGGTATTATCCATGCGAGAATTGGTCAAGGATTTAGAAAACTTAAAAGGCGATTTAACTCTAGATTATAAAACAATTCCAGTTGTTTACGGCGAGAGCACTACTAAAATTATGGTCCTTTGTTTAGTGCTCATAAATGTTTTAGTGACATGTTATTTAGTGTCCTCTTACGATTTAGGACGGATGGATTATTTCTTTTATGGAAGTATAACCCTTCTTACTTTAGTCGTATTACTGTTGTTTAAAGCCAAAAAACATCAGCATTATGTGCAAATTCATAATCTATTAAAACTCCTTATTTTACTAGGGGTGTTTAGTATTATATTGTTGAATCCAAACCTAATTATGTCTAAGATATTATAAGCATAAAAATTACACACATTGCCTGCGAATGCGTTACATTTGCAAAAAATTAATCATGGCAAAAGCTCATAACCATTCAGATAGACGTGTCGGGAAGTCTAAACCGTCAAAGTTAAAGGCCCCTGAAACAACGTATTCAAAGAAAAAGACCACGCCGTCTAAACCCAAAGGAAAAGCAAATGCTAATCCTGATGAGATTCGATTGAATAAATATATTTCAAATTCTGGAATGTGTTCGCGTCGAGAAGCAGATATGCATATCAGTATTGGGAGTGTGACGGTCAATGGAAAAGTGGTCACTGAAATGGGTTATAAAGTTCTTTTGGCTGATGAGGTTCGGTTTGATGGCGCACGCATCACCCCCGAGAAAAAAGCGTATGTGTTATTGAACAAGCCTAAAGGATTTGCAACGACTACGAGTGAAGGCAAAGGCCGTACGGTGATGGATTTGGTGGCTAATGCGACCACCTCCAAAATTAGACCTATTGGTCGACTTGGTAGAAATTCCCTTGGACTAATTTTATTTACCAACGATGAACTTATGCACGCTAAGTTTACGAACTCTAAGCATGGCGTCGCACGTCTATTTCATGTGGAATTAGATAAGCCCCTAAAGTTTGAACATTTAAAAAGTATCCAAGAAGGCTTCAAGTTGGAAGGTAAATTGGTGTCTGTTGAGGCCGTAAGTTATATTGCAGGTGCGCCCAAAAATGAAATCGGGCTGCAAATCAAAAACACAGGTAATACGTTGATCCGTACTATCTTTGATAATTTTAAGTATGAAATCGTTAAAATGGACTGTGTGACTGTCGGACCTCTTACCAAAAAAGATTTACCAAGAGGGCATTGGAAACATCTTACCGATCAAGAAATTAGTAATTTAATGATGCTTTAATTTTTTAAGTGTTGGTTTTTTAAAGAGTTCCCAACCTAAAACACTTAGGACGGGGATGTATTCTAAACACAGAATTAGCCCATTTTCATTCACACTCGATTGGTTATATGCAAAATAACTAAAAATCAAGGTATAGCTCCATACGCGTACAAATTTATAGTTTGTAAAGGTTGAGAGTAACAACAGACTTATAATATACCAAGGGTGAACGGTTGTAGATATAAAATAGTAACCACTCAAGACCCACAGAATCATTAGAATGAGTTCGGTGGTTTTTGATTTATTTTGAATTAGTTGGTAGCTTATTAGAAGTCCTAGGAAACTCACCACGATGATCCCCATACTATGAATTAGCTCTATATCTGATGTCGTTTCAATGACCCATTGAAGGGCGTAATAAATACCGGCATTGAATTCAAACTTAGAAAACCAAAGCCCAATAGTTGTGCTGTAGTTTTTAATAAAATCGCCACTTAAAAAGGGCAGGAAAAGCAGTAGGAATCCTCCCCCAATTGTGACATAAAAACGAATACTCTTTTTCCATCCTAATTTGTTTAAGAATAATGGGAGGCTTAAAATCGGGACTAACTTCACAGCAATCGAAAGGGCCATTGTAAGCGCCGCCAAATGCCATTTTTTGGAATGAATAAAATACAGCGCCATCATGAAAAATAAAAGCATCAGCCCTTCAAAATGAAGGTTCCCAGTCAATTCAATAATGACCAAGGGGTTTAACAGAAACCAATATATTTTTTTGGTAGGTAGCTGTAGTTTTTTCAATAGTTTTTTACCAAAAAAGAGAATGCCTAAATCCGCCCCTATTAAAATTAATCGCAATACAATCACGGACCCCAAAATACTGTATTTAGAGAGCATTGCGGCGATGATAAACGGGAGTTGGTGTATGGGTGGGTAATTGGAGAAATGGCCTGCGCTGAGCGCTCCCATGCCCTCAAATAGTAGTCTCATTTGCGGAAATAAATCGGGTTGAGAATACACTAAACCATTGGGCGTAAACAAGTAGGGGTTGAGGCCTGCCAAAAGGAGGCGCCCATCCCATATAAAACGATAAAAATCTTGAGACAAATTGGGGATTGCCATCAAAAAAATCAATCGCAATCCGATGGCTAAATAAGATAAATGACGTTCTTTGGTATTGGGATGTTTTAAAATTAAGTAATAACACCCAAAAAGAAAGCTATATAACCCGAGGAGTTTGGCATGTTCAAAACGCTCCAAGTCGTATGCCCAGACGGCATAAAAAAGTATGCTTAAGCTGCCCAAAAGATAGAAGGCTTTTTTTGAATTTATAAATGACCTATTGAATTCCATAAGTCGGGGCGTAAGAGGTTAAACTTTAGAGGAAATCGATTTAAAAAATACAAATCCAAATCCTAAAAATAGCATTAGATGAAAAGGGAATAAACCAAAGTCTCCACCTTGGTCGCCGACAATAAATGCGCTATACATTCCGAACGCAAAATAGAGCATCAAAATACCTTCAAAAATCACATGAACTGAAATGTTTTTCTTGAGATATTTATTGTTTTTCCAGCTATCAGAAATGGCATTAATATTAAATTTTGGGGTTCGTACAAAGTCACTTCGCTTTCCAAAATGGCCTTCTAAAACAGCAATTGAATTATGCAATGAGAAGCCCATTGCTATCGAGAAAAACGTAAAAAACAAGGCAATGTATTGGACAAAACTTTTTAAACTCGATCCATGTGTTTTCTTATACATAAACCAATAACAAATAAAGAAAATAATGGTGCTTATCACAAAAAAGCTCATCACAAAAAAATACATTTTTAAATGTGCATATTCATTCTTTATATAGAGCATCGGGATACTAAGAATTCCTACGACTAAGACGTTCAAAAACATAGTACTATTAAGTAAGTGTAATAAACTGTGTAATTTTGTTTTTGAGGAGATGTTCTTACTTTTTAGAACACGCCACATCATTTTTTGAAAATTTTCGGCGCCTCCTTTGTTCCATCGAAATTGTTGCGATCTAGCGGCACTAATTACGACTGGTAATTCAGCAGGGGTTTCAACATTTTCTAAGTATTTAAATTTCCAGTCTTTAAGCTGTGCTCTATAACTTAAATCAAGGTCTTCAGTCAAGGTGTCGCCTTCCCAATTCCCAGCATCTATGATACAGGTTTTTCGCCAAACGCCAGCCGTCCCATTAAAATTGATGAAGTGTCCTTTGGAGTTTCGTCCAACTTGTTCCAGACTAAAGTGTGCATCCAAAGCAAATGCTTGAATTTTAGTTAAAATGGAATAGTCTCTATTAATATGTCCCCAACGCGTTTGAACAACGCCAACCGCTTCATCTTTGAAAAATGGAATGGTCCTTTTAAGCCAGTCCGCTTCAGGTAAAAAATCGGCATCAAATATGGCAATGTACTCGCCTTTAGCAACGATCAACCCTTCTTTTAAGGCGCCCGCTTTAAATCCGTCTCGATTTGATCTTTGAATGTGTTGAATGTCAAACCCTTCTTTTTGTAATGTTTTTATGAGCGTTGCAGTGGATTCGATGGATTCGTCGGTTGAATCATCTAGAACCTGAAATTCTAATTTGTCTTTTGGATAATCAATAAGGACAATGTTTTTTAAGAGTCGATCCATGACATAAATCTCGTTAAATACGGGAAGTTGTATGGTCACATATGGGATTTCATCAGCGTTTGAAAAATCAAACTCAGGACTATTTTCAGTTGGATTTTTAGAACCTAAATAATTAAATAGTAAATTTAATTGTGCCAAAGCATACATAAAAATGAGTATGAGTGCAAAAGAGTAAATTAAAATGATGATGATTTCTAAAAGCATTACTTAAAGCTGTATTTTAATATCCAAGTTAATATCTTAATTCCTGCAAATATACTACCTTTTACGGTACCAGAAACCTTTGAAACTCCAATTCTATTTCGATATTTTACAGGGATTTCTATATAACTGTAGCCTTGTTTTAAGATTTTAAGTTGCATCTCTACAGTCCATCCATACGTAGGGTCTTCCATGTTTAGGTTCAGTAATTTATCAAACGTAATCGCTCTAAAAGGACCAAGATCTGTAAATTTTGATTTAAAAAACAGACGCATTAAAAACGTTGCCAACCAATTTCCGAAAATTTGTTGGGGTTGCATCGCACCCTTTTCTCGAAGATGTTTGTCGCGGCTTCCAATCACAAAATCGATATCCTTTTCAATAATGGGAGCAATTATTTTGGTGAGTTCTTCGGGATAATCACTGTAATCACCATCCAAAAACACCACAATATCCGTATCTTTTTTCTGCTGTTTAATGTAGTCAATGCCTTTTAAACAGGCATTACCATAACCACTTTTAAGTTCAGTTAGAACCGTCGCACCTGCTTGTTCTGCGTTTTTCACGGTTTCATCTGTTGAGTTATTGTTAACGACAATGATTTCATTGACAATTTCAGGAAGGTCTTTGAGGACTTTTCCAATAGAATCGGCTTCATTATAAGCGGGAATAATGACTTTTATAATCGGTTTTTCACGATTGGGGTTATTCAACATAAAACTTATTTATCATGGAGTTGATCCATCAGATTCATTTCATTACCAAGCAATACATCGCTGCTACCAATCCGTCCTTCTTCGGGGCCATTTTCTAATTTTAAAACTCCTCGAGGACAAACAGCACTACAAATACCACAGCCAACACAACTTGCACGAACGATGTTTTCCCCTTTTTGTGCATAGGCACGAACGTCGATTCCTTGCTCACAATAGGTTGAACAATTTCCACAAGAAATGCATTGCCCGCCATTGGTGGTAATTCTAAATCTCGATTTGAAACGTTGAATCACTCCCATATATGCGGCTAAAGGACATCCAAATCGACACCAAACTCTATTTCCAAATATGGGATAAAACCCGGTTCCAATCACCCCGGCAAATATGGAGCCTATTAAAAAGCCATAGATGTCTTGTAGGGTTTGAACTTTAATACCAAACACTTCGTAAGCTTCTGAAAAATAGCCATACAAAGTCAACCCTGTCATTAGCAACGCAAATACGAGGACGCCATGAACTAGCCAGCGTTCTACTTTCCAAGAAAACAACGATTTACTGGATAATTGTCGGTAGGGGTCTCCCAAGGTTTCTGCGAGTCCGCCACATCCGCACACCCATGAGCAATACCAGCGTTTTCCAAAAAAATAAACCATAACCGGCACCACAACTAAGGTTAATAAAACCCCCCAAACTAAAATAAATAAGCCAAACCCGCCACTTTCTAATAATTCATTCAGATTCCAACGGAAGAAAAAATCATAATCCAACGGAAAGGCGTTTTTAAAATCATACCACGGCTTTTCAAATCGGACTAAAATTTCTGGAATTAAAAATGCAAATACAATCTGAAAAAACAAAACCGAGGTGGTTCTTAAGACCTGATATTTATTGTGACGGTATTTAATATACATCCGAACGGCCATGACAGACATAATAATGCAATATAAAAACCCATATAAAAACCACTGACTTGCTGGGTTTCCGCTCAAAGACTCACTTATTGGGTCCACCAGATAAATCCAATTGACCATATAACTCGGTCTAAAGTATAATACTAAATAAAACGAAATTAAGAACGCAAAAACAAACCATGCAATCCAACCTCTATTGGTCGCACTACTATGAAATATATGGTTGTTTTTTATTCCTGGAGGGCCTTTTAGTTGGATCGCTGGAAGCATGAATAAAAGGGCGCCAAAAATGGCGAGTCCAAAACTTAAAAACCAGAGCAATATTTTGTTTTGAACTACAAATCCAGTCCCCGACGATTTAACCATTTGATAGGCCAAGCTATGTGGTTTTTCCCAAATAACCATGGACCATTCTTTGTTTTTTTTGTGAGTCTCATTGGCAGACTCAACCGCTTTTGCAATAGAATTTGCGAGGAAAAATGGAGTCGAAAATTCCTGATCAACGACCTTATTTTTTAAAGTTTCGCTAAATAGAGGACTTGCGATATTTTTTTGAGTTCTAAAATCTTCAAAAGCCTGATTTGTGAGTTTATACTGCCCCATAAACAGCAAGCTGATGAAAAGCGCAAACACGGCTAAAATGAGTGCTAATCCTAGGGTTCTTATTGTTTTCATATTATGATTTTAGGGTAAAAATTTGTGACCAATTTTTCTTTTTTAATCGTAGGTTTTTGTGGTGTTCAGCATTGAACTTTCCTAAGACTTCTTTGTAGTGGTTTTTATAAAATTCAGGATCAAAATTGGCGATTTCTAAATGTTCAAGTACATAGTCAATGGATTTATTTTGATCTAACCATCGATTAAAAATTTCGTGTCGCATTCGAATACCAAAAGTGTTTATCCCTAAGAATGACTGCGTGGTTTTGTCAAAAGCAATGGTTAAACATTTGGTTTGATCGGGATGCATCCAATGAAAATGTGCTTCATTGGGTTTCATGTGTCGCTCACTATTCACCCAGCCGTAGGTTTGGTATTCAATATCAAAAAACTTAGCGGAGTTAAACCAGTGTCCTGGCGTATAAAGTGTTTCTTTTTTGCAAATTGTTTGTGCGACGGTCTCCCCCATAATCCGACCGGTATACCAAACGGCTTCAATCGGTCTTCGACCTTCAACTGCAATGCGTTGTTCGGCACAATCTCCAATGGCATAAATGCCTTTGATGTTGGTTTCTAGATTTCGATCCACCAAAATCCCACGATTGGTTTCTAGTTCCGAATGTTCTAAAAACCCAATGTTTGGAGAAACCCCTGCTGTGAGTCCAACGACATTACAGTCGATTTCTTCACCAGTTTCTGCAATTACAATGGATTTTACATTTCCATTTGCATCCGAATTTATTTGCTTTAAATTTGATTCTAACCGAAGATCAATGCCGTTTTTTTGAATTTCATTGGTAATCATTTTACTTTCGCCACTTGGTAAAATGGAACTCCAGTAACTGTTTTCTCTCACCAAAAAGGTCACTGGAATGTGTCGAGAATGGAACATTTCAGCAAGCTCAATCCCAATAAGACCTCCGCCTACGATGACGGCACGTTTACAATCGGTGTTGTTAGGAGCGTAGGTTTCTACAGCCTCTAAGTCTTGTTTATGGTACAAGCTCACTACGCCTTTTAGATCTTGGCCGGGCCATCCAAATTTATTCGGTTTACTTCCAGTGGCTAAAATAAGTTTGTCAAATTTTAGGTTCTCTCCATCAGAAAATAGAAGTGTTTTTTTAGCGGAGTCAACCTGTTCGACATAGCCTTTTTTGAGTGTAATCTCGTTTTTTTCCCAAAACCAATCTTCATACGGTTGCGTATGTTTAAACTTCATATGCCCCATATAGACATACATAAGTGCTGTTCGAGAGAAAAAATAATCGGTTTCTGACGAGATGACGGTAATTTTTTTATCGGATAGTTTTCGGATGTGTCTGGCTGCTGTGATTCCAGAAATTCCATTTCCTATAATTGCGATGTGTTCCATACTAAATAAGTTTTTGGGGATTCGTACTTAAAAACGGACCTAAAACCCGAGTGGTTTTGGGTTATAAAGTTAATGAATATGTTTTATATAATAGGCTTCTAATTTTTTTGGAGAGTCTCCAATGAATTTCTTCAAGTGTATCGCTATAAAATAAAACTGTAACCTCCAGATGCCATTGGATTCAAAACGCCTCGCTGAGGTCGTTAGTGTACGTTGAATGACTTTAAAGGAACCCTGTTTATAAAGTCTATAGATGAACTCATTATCTTCATAAATTATGAAATCTTCGTTATAGCCTTTTAGGTGTTCAAAGATGTTTTTTTCTACAAATAAACTTTGATCACCCCCACGACTCACTTTCCAATTAAATTGGGTGAACCAGCCTGTCAATTGCAACCACCAATGGTTGCTATCAAATTTCATTTTAAAACACCCAGCCTTTGTCCCATCATTAATTGCTTCTACAATAGATTGATCAAAATTTTTCGGAGGAAATGAATCTGCATGCAAAAAATATAGAATGCTGCCTTTGGCTTGAGCAGCTCCAAAATTCATTTGTTTTGCACGCCCTTTTGGGCTGTTTAACCCAATCACTTTAGGGTGTTTTTTTGAAAATCCTGAGACTATATTTTGAGATCCATCGCTACTTCCACCATCAATCACAAGAATTTCTGAAATCAATTTTTCGTTAGAATTTTGATGTAAATAGGCCAACAAGGCTTCTATGTTTTTAGCTTCATTCAATACAGGGACAATGATACTTATTTTAGTCATTCAGCGCCCAATTATAGCTTAAAAACTCAATTTTTGTTTGGGGTGAAATTGCGGTTGTACTGTAGTTATTGAGGTAGGTGATAAAAGCGTTTCCTTTTGGGAAATCAGCTTTAAACCATTTAAATATCTTTGAAATTTTAATGGTGGCGGGTGCCAGATTATTTTTCGAAGGAGCATTGATAAAATCATGTGCAGCTTGATCCAATTGATCATTTAATGTTTTTGCTTCAAACGCGCAATCCGAAAGTTTAGGGCAGGATTCCGATGCGCATACAATCGCAAAATGAATTCGCGAATCTCCCATAGGTCTCAAAATCTCATGCTCAATCGTATTTAGTGACATCATTTTCCCATCGATTAAAATAAATTTTTGACCCCATGGATCACTTAATTTTTTGATGCTTTTTACGGGGTAATTATTTAAGATAAGCTGAATTGTAAAGGCGTTATACGCATTGATCCAATAGGCTTTTTTTTCAGAAGTGCTCCAATGGTCTTTTGGTGCATGACGGCCTAAGTTGGCAAGGTAATTATCAAGAGACTCTCGGTTATTAAGGAATCCTTTATAATCAACCTTTCCAGCATCCGAAACATGGAGTTGCAAAATATTGGTCCATTCTGAATGGTTCATTTTTTGTGCATTAGAAGTCCAAAAGCAAAGGGTTAAAACGTAGATTAAGAGGTGTTTCATTTTATTTAGGTTAACAGCAACCACCACCATCATAATGAAATGTGGAGTCACTAAAGTAAATGTCGTTTCGGTTTAAATTCGCTAAAGCAGCGGCCGTTTTATCACAAATCGCTAAGGGCTGATTTTTTAATAAAATATGTCCTGCAGTATCGTCAAAGAAGTCGTCTTTGCCGTAATAGATCGCCGCTTTTCCTGTAAAAACACAAGGACCGTCGGCGGGCATTGGGTCTTTGATCGCAGCAACTTCGATCGATTCAATATAGATTAATTCCTCGGTATTATAATTCAGAGGGTCTAAAATTCGATAGGGTTTTCGGGCTCTAATTTCAATCGTTCCAAATCCAGCATCGGTCAACATCTTAACATAATCAGCAATTGGGATGCTGCCGCTCAAACACAAGGCACGAAGGCGTTCGTCTTCGCGAAGTATTTCGTTCATGGGTTGTTCACATGTTGGGTCGCTCATCACTAATTTTCCGTGTGGTTTTAGGACGCGATACATTTCGGAGATCGCTTTTTTAAGGTCTTCAACTTTAAAAATATTGAATAAACAATTCTGAGCTGCCACATCGATACTGTTGTCTTCCACAGGCAAGTTTAGAGCATCTCCTTTTTTCAGGCTTACAAAGTCTTTACTAAACCAGGGATTTTGGGCCTCTGCTTCCACGAAGTTTTTTTTAGAGGCTTCCAGCATTTCATCCACCACATCCACGCCAATCACACCGTTTTTTTGACGACTGAAATATGCAAATTGAAGCAATTCCATACCGCCACCAACACCAACATATAATATTTTGGGATTGTTGGTCAGGTCACGCGCATGAACTGTGCTTCCGCAACCGTAGTTCATTTCTTGCATGATTCTCGGAATTTTCAGTCCTGGAAGTTCCCAGACAGGGTTGGTTGTGCAGCAAAGTCCAATATCGGGACTAAGGGCTGCTTCTTTGTAAACATCGTGGGTGGTATCTAAGTAGCTCATTT
>Ga0209405_1000070_pt1 | contig 86318 bp, 81 predicted proteins | sample COGITO_mtgs_1105_6_FD_184803 | JGI IMG/M metagenome (GOLD analysis project Ga0209405, IMG submission 184803) | Pelagic marine microbial communities from North Sea - COGITO_mtgs_110516 (SPAdes) (version 2) | ecosystem: Environmental > Aquatic > Marine > Epipelagic ...
CGTTAGGGTGCATTAAAAAAACTTCCCAATAAGTTTGGAGAATGTTATCTTTTAAGATAACTTTGTAGTGTGACTAGAAAAATAATATTTTACGAAGACCACTTTATCGTTTTCTACCAAAAGCAGGACTCAAAAGTTAAAAGTAAAATACAATACGTTTTTGAATTAATAAAACAAGTTGACCGAGTTCCTAAAAAATTTTTAAAGCATCTTTCGGGCACAAATGGATTGTACGAAATACGAGTAGAGCTGCAATCTAATATTTATCGGATATTCTGCTGTTTTGATGATAGAAAACTCATAGTTCTTTTTAATGGATTTCATAAAAAAACTCAGAAAACACCAAAGACAGAACTAGAGAAAGCAAAGCGATTAATGAAAGAATATCTCAGTAATAAAAAATAGAATTATGAAAGATTATAAAAATATAAAGACATTTGATGAGTTAATTGAACTTGAACATGGGAAAATCGGAGTTGAAAACCGAAATAAATATGAGGAAAGCTCTCAAATGTTTATCGTGAGTGAAATGCTCAAAGAAGCTCGAAAAGAAGCGAAATTGACACAAGAACAGTTGGCTGAAAAAACAGGAACGAAAAAAAGTTATATCTCCAAACTTGAAAATGCAAAGGGGAATATTCAACTTTCTACATTGATACGAATTTTCGAGCAGGGATTAGGAAGAAAAATTGGATTGACTTTTTTATAAACAAAACTTATGGATACAGAATTATTAAAGACCTACAAGCAACTTGAAGGAATGAATCAAACGGAAGAAGTGATTCAAATTAAAAATCAAATAAAGGAATCTTTGTACCAGCAATTAAGATATCACTTCTTAGAACTCTCTGGAATTGGTCGAGTAATTGGTTATGATGAACTTCAAAATGAACTCGCAAAAGCAATTGAATTACTTGAAATTGAAAAACAGAGAGGTAAATAACGCACCCTAACAAAGAACTGAGCTAAAAAACAACTCTTTTCTTAATAAATTTTAGACACTAGTATTCTAGGCATAATTTTATAATTAAGCGTTTTTGGTTCATTATTTTAGATTTCACTTACTACTTAACCGCTAATACCGATACAAAAGTTGGATCATAGGGATGACCTGATTTTGCAATTGCAAAACACTGTTTTAGCAGCTTATTAGAAACGGCTATTAAGGCTAATTTCTTGCTCTTTCCTTTAGTTGTAATTCTTTGGTAAAGATCGCTACAACCCTTATTGTGTTTGCAAGCCGTAAATGAACATAAGAAAAGTAAGTTTCTTAACTTTCTGTTTCCAACTTTATTGATTCTGGCTCTACCTCTTACATTGCTTCCAGATTCTCTTATTGTGGGCGTAATGCCAACATAACTACATAATTGTGAGGCGGTTTCAAACTTGGTAAATCCATCGGTAACGACGATTAAAAACAACGCTGTTTTAAGTCCAATTCCTGGAATACTTTGCAATAAGGTTAATTGTTGCTGTTGGTCTTGTTTGACCAAACTAAGAAGCTTTTGTTCTATACCCTTGAGTTCTTTGTCTAAATGTTTCTTATCTCTTTTTAAAGATCGATAGACCCAATTGGAGGGAACGCCCAAGACTTCTTCTCCGTGTATTTTATTCTTTGTGGCGGTTCGCTTTTTTAAAAAACTATCCATGAATCTAAAGAGTTGTAAACATTCACTTTGGGTATCGGTAAGTGCATTATATAAAGGAACGTCTTGGGTTAATTCATACTCACAAATGGCTTTTGAATCACTCTTGTCTGTTTTTACTTTGGCTAATTTCATCTGGATAAATCGTTTTACCGATAAAGGATTTACTACGGAAACTGCCACTTTTTTCTTATACAGAAACTGAGCAAATCTGTAATGATAATAACCGGTAGCTTCCATCACTACCAAACTATCTTTAGAGAGTAGTTCTTGAAACTTCTTAAACCCTGTTTCTCTATTGGTAAATTGTAAATGACCTTGAACACTGCCATAACAATCAAAAACATCTTTACTAATGTCGATTCCAAAAGTTTCATTATATTTATTCATAAGATCTGATTTATGAAAGAATAACCTACTGAACTCACAACAACTTGAAATCGAGATCAACGTCTCACAGAACTGAACGTGATTTTTAGTAGAAAAGAGAGCGGATTATCAATGTTGTCGAAGTCTAAAGCTTCAACGTATATAGTAACCTTAATGCTCTCTTTTATTCTTTCTGATTAGGGGTCTAATTTATTAAAAGACAAACTTGAGCAGTATATAAAAAATTGCTGGTGTTTGGCTTAAATAAAGGTCGTTGCTTGTTTTGTTATGTCTGAATTTCCTTCGGAAATTCCTCGCACACAAAACCGCAACTTTCCACATACATAAACGTTTCCATTAATACAAAAAAACTTTGCAAATTCAATAAAATGTAGTAACTTTGTAATTACAAAATAGAATTATGGAAACAGCAATTATACAAATCGGAAATTCAAAAGGTCTCCGTTTAAGCAAGACGATTTTGGAAAAGTACAATATAAAAGACAAAGTTGAAATGATTTTGGAAAAGGGACAAATAATCCTAAAACCTATTGATAGTCCAAGAAAAGATTGGGGAAAAGCCTTTGAAAAAATGCGTGAGAATAATGACGACAGATTACTTTTTAATGACGTATTCGAAGATGAAAACTTTGAGGAATGGAATTAAAACAATATTCAATAGTACTGGTAAACCTTGACCCGACAATTGGTAGCGAAATTAAAAAAACTCGTCCTTGTGTAATTATATCGCCAAATGAAATAAATAAGTTTCTGAAGACAATTGTTGTTGCGCCAATGACAACGAATTTGAAAAGATATCCGACCAGAATCGAAGTCAAGCATAACGATAAAAAAGGAATGATTGCAATCGACCAAATCCGAACAATTGACAAATCTAGAATATTAAAAAGGTTTGATCGCTTATCAAAATCTGAAATACAGAAATGCAAAAATATTATACGAGAAACATTCGTTGATTAAATTATAATCTGAATAATATCGTGGAAAGTACTAATGGCAACACCGTATAAAATTAATTGCTGGTAAAAGCCAATTAACGAAAGTCCTCGCGGACTTTCTATCTGTGATTTATTTGCTAACTTTAGTTCTTAAACACGCAACGAAATCATACACAAACACGTTGCAACAAGTAAAGAAAATCAAACCTTATGAAATACAAATTTAATCGTAAAACAAAATTTGAATTCCGAAATTTAATGGTCGTTTCAATCATTTTTATTGTTCTATTATGCTTTTCTTGTAAGGAAGAATCCAACTCGTTAAAAAACACAGAAGGTGATTTAATAACGAAAATAAATGCTGTCCAGAAGCAAGTGATGGCACAAGGAAATATGACAGAAGTAGAGGAACAGGCTTTATTAAGTTTATGTAGCATTGTGTCGCATGATGACGGTTTAGCAACTTATACTACTGACAATAGTATGATATTAAAAGATGTAGAAATTACCCCAGTGTATAATGGCTGTGAAGAACTCTCAATAGAAGTAACAAGAGAATGTTTTAATAATAAAGTATCGACATTTATTAAGCGAGAGTTTAATTTGAGTGTATCTAAAGATTTAAATCTTTCAGAACCAAAACTGGTAGAAGCTTTTTTTATAATCAACGAAAACGGAAATTTAACTGGCATGAAAGTGAGAGATTCAGAAGTAACCGTTCAGGCAGAAATCTTAAGAGTGCTTAGAAAAATGCCTGTGATGAAACCTGCTATCCACAATGGTGAAAGTGTTTCTGTATTATGTTCTATCATAGTGAAATATGGAAATAATGTAGAAGTTGATGTTGTTTATATTTCTGAAAGACCCGATTAACCTTTAATAATACTAACTAAAAAAGCCAGTTGTCAACAATGGCTATAAGTAATTGCAAGTTCTCGCCTACTTCTGAAAATCCTATCGGATTTTCACCTTGGCGTGTACTTGCAAAATTAAGTACTAACACACGCAACTACTCATAGCCGAGACCTTTAGATAGCATATAACAAAACCCAAAAAACAGAATTATGAAGCTTACTCTTTTCTTTTTAAGTCTACTAATTATCTCGTGCTCTACTAATGAAAAAAAACAAAACACCAATTTGCAGACAGAAGTCCCACGCTGCCGCACGAATCCTTTTGTGTGGTGGTAGAAAAGAATCTAGCTTTTTTATAAAAAATGATTATAAATTACATACTCCATAAAATCATGTTTATTGTAGTGCTAATGATTATCAAAATTTAAAAGTATTAATTTGATGATGTTAGTACCTTAAAGTATAATAGTTAATAAATTATAATACACGAAAGAATTCGTGCGGTAGCGGAGTAGCAGGTCGGTAAATCTTTGTACTCAAATTCGCAACTATTCTTGAAATGAGGATTTCAGAAGTTTTCTAAAATACAAAAAGCATAGATTCTTATAGCGATTTGTGAGATGCCTTTTGGATAATTTGGCAGCTTAAAAACTATTTTTTATATTGGTTGAATGCAAGAAGACTTCCTACATTACGTCTGGCAGCATAAAAAAATGACCCTCAAATCGTTGAAAACCACTGCTCAGGAAACGATAATTCTTAAAGCGGTTGGCTTAGCAAACACGAATTCTGGGCCCGATTTTTTTAATGCACAACTTCGTATCGGCACACAATTCTGGGCTGGTAACGTAGAAATTCATGTGAAGTCATCCGATTGGTATGTGCACCATCACGAAACGGATACGGCCTATGATAGTGTCATTTTACATGTTGTTTGGGAACACAATATGGAAATATATAGAAAGGACAATACGCCAATTCCAACCTTAGAACTCAAAAACTATGTCCTTCCACATACCGTCACTAATTACACCACTTTAATAAATCAAAAAAATGACTGGATCCCCTGCGAACCAATTATTTCGGAGGTCGATTCTTTCACAATGAGTCATTGGTTAGAGCGTTTGTATTTAGAGCGTTTGGAAACAAAATATAAAGCGATTGAAATACAACTTGTGGAATCTAAGCATGATTGGGAGGCGGTGTTGTTTTGGCAAATTGCTAAAAATTTCGGACTCAAAGTCAATGGGGATGCGTTTTCAAGCATCGCTAAATCAATCGAATTTTCAGTCATTCGAAAATCACAACATGATATTTTTCAATTAGAAACGCTATTTTTTGGGCAGTCTGGACTTCTTGAAACGGATGCACAAGACATTTATATATCCGATCTAATAGAAAACTATAAATTTTTAAAAAATAAATTCTCATTAACAAATGTAGGCGTATTGCCAGTGCAGTTTTTTCGATTACGCCCTCCTAATTTTCCAACCATACGATTGGCGCAATTGGCAACCCTTTATAGTCAACAAACAAATTTATTTTCAAAACTAATGGAAGCACGTTCTTTAGAGGAGTTACATGCTATTTTTGAAGGTGGTACTTCAACGTTTTGGGAGACACATTACACCTTTCAAAAAACTTCAAAATTCGCACCAAAAAAACTCACAAAGTCATTTATTAATCTATTGATCATCAATACGATTGTGCCTATTAAGTTTGCTTTTAATAAATTCAACAGACACGCGACCCAAGAGGATGTAGTGGCTATTATGCAGAAAATCCCGATGGAACATAATAGTATCGTTGATAAATTTAATTCGTTGTATGCGTTTGGAAAAACAGCTTTGGATTCTCAAGCGTTGATCCAGTTAAAACAAAACTATTGTTCAAAAAATAAATGCCTTCAATGCGCAATTGGTAGTGCGCTATTGAATCGAAATTCATAAATTGCAGTATGAAATTATTTTATAAAGGTCTTTTTAATTTACAAAAATATGGATTCTACGTGTGTCAGCGTATTGCCGACCGTTTTGGAATGCGTGCCAAAGTGGTTCGGACGTCTTTTATCTACGTGACGTTTGTAACTCTCGGATTTGGGTTTGCCTTTTATTTATTTTTAGCATTTTGGATCCGCATAAAGGATTTGTTATATACTAAAAGAACCTCCGTTTTTGATATTTAAGCTATGGATAATCCATTTATAAAACTCTTTAGATCAAAAATAAATACAGCAATTATTCTATTGATTCTTTTGCTACTTACCGGAGTTGTTGGATTTAAACTGATGCCCGAATACACATGGATTGAAGCGGTTTACATGACTGTTATCACCATTACTACTGTAGGATTTGGTGAGGTTCATCCCTTAGATCCAGAAGCAAAAATATTTACAATTTTCTTGATACTAACTAGTGTCATTATTGTAGGGTATGCACTTAAAATTATTACAGAATATATAATTTCAAAAAATGATATTTCCGAACTAAAACATAAAAAGATGCAAAAACAAATTGATGCACTTTCTGACCATATAATCATATGTGGATTTGGAAGAAATGGACAGCAATCAGCCAAAAAATTACGCGCCCATAATCGCCCTTTTGTAGTGGTTGAATCGAATAAAGAACTCATTGATAAGCATGAAGGTAAAGGATTTCTTTTTGTTTGGGGAAACGCCAACGATGACCAAGTTCTTCATGCTGCAGGAATTGAACGCGCAGAATGCCTAATATCTGCTTTACCCGATGACTCCGACAATGTGTTTGTGGTGTTGTCGGCGCGTCAAATGAATGCCTCTATGAGGATCATTAGTCGAGCTTCGCTTCAGTCCTCCGAGAGTAAACTTAAATTTGCGGGGGCTAATAATGTAATTTTACCCGACCAAATAGGTGGGAATCACATGGCGTCTTTAGTGGTTGTACCTGATTTGTTAGAGTTTATTGATAATCTATCGATAGTTGGTGATTCAACTATCAATATAGAGGAAATTGCTGTTGAGAAATTGTATGATACTTCCCAGATTAAAACCATTCAAGATTTAGAACTAAGAAAAATAACAGGCTGTAATGTCATTGGTTATAAAGATGCCTTAGGGAAATACACCATCAACCCGGAAGCCAATCAAAAGTTAGTCCCTAATTCTAAAGTCATTGTTTTAGGCCGTCCTGAGCAAATTCAAAATTTGAATTCTACGTATAATATTGATATTAAATAATCCTTACAAGGTCTAATCTAAAAATAGCAACTGAATTTTATTAACTCATTTATTTTCACCATATTGTTCGCTAATTAACCACCACCATAATTTTTATCTATGAAAACATACATTCAAACTATAATTGCTTTGATTTTACCTTTTATGTCCTTTGCACAAGAAAAAGGGCTCGATCAACGAATTGACGAAGCATTTAAACCCTTTTCTGATGCTATTTCGAGTGTCATATTTTTTGAAATTATTGGGGTACCATTTGTTTTAATTCTTTTAGTTGGGAGTGCCTTATTTTTCACTATCTATTTTGGTTTTGTAAATATTAGAAGGTTTCCAACGGCCATTAATGTTGTTAGAGGTAAATACGATGAACTAGATGAAGGGCATGGTGCACAAAATTCTGACTTAGCTATTGACGGCGATATTGTGGATACTATTAAAGATGAAAGTCAGGACGGTGAGGTGACTCATTTTCAGGCTTTGGCAACTGCCGTTTCTGGAACCGTTGGAAATGGTAATATAGCAGGGGTTGCATTGGCGATTGCTTTGGGCGGACCAGGGGCTACTTTTTGGATGATTGTTTGTGGATTATTAGGGATGTCTTCAAAGTTTGTAGAATGTACCTTAGGCGTACAATATAGAGATGTTGGTGAAGATGGAACCGTATATGGTGGTCCAATGTATTATATAAGTAAGGGTTTAAAAGAAAAAGGGTTTGCAACTTTAGGAAAAATTGCTGCAGTATTCTTTGCAATTTTTTGTATTGGAGGTTCTTTTGGAGGTGGTAATGCCGCTCAATCCAATCAGGCCACTATTGTTTTGAAAGATTTAATGAATTTACAGAGTAGCGCAGCTGGTTTTTGGATCGGAGTTGTTTTAGCTGTTTTAGTTGGGATTATTATTATTGGAGGAATCAAACGGATTGCACAGGTTACGGAAAAAGTAGTGCCTTTTATGGCCGTCATGTATGTCGTCGCATGTCTATACATCATACTAAGTAACTTCACGCTGATTGATGATGCAATTTCGTTAATCCTTAAAGAAGCTTTTGAGCCTACAGCAATTGGAGTTGGTAGTTTTATTGGTGTTTTGTTGGTTGGTTTTAAAAGAGCAGCTTTCTCCAACGAAGCCGGAGCAGGATCTGCGTCTATTGCACATTCTGCGGTTAAAACTAAATATTCAGCTTCCGAAGGTTTAGTCGCTTTACTGGAGCCGTTTATTGATACGGTTGTTATTTGTACAATGACAGCTTTGGTAATTATCATTTTCAATTTCGGTGGCGCATTTCAATATGGAGGAGAAGGTTCTGTAATGATCGATGGTATTTCTTATGAAGGTGCTGGGATAACATCGATGGCGTTTGCACAATACATTCCTTATTCAAATATTTTCTTAACCATTGCAGTAGTTTTGTTTGCGGTTTCGACCATGATTTCTTGGTCCTATTATGGCCTACAATCTTGGAAATATTTATTCGGTAGAGGAAAAGTAGCTGATTTAGTTTATAAATTATTATTCTTAACTTTTGTGATCATAGGAGCTTCGGCGAGTATGAAGTCTATTTGGGACTTCTCTGATGCGATGATTTTCGCAATGGTATTCCCTAATATGATAGGATTATTCTTCTTATTTCCTGCTGTAAAGAGAGAGTTAACTAGATATCTGAAAGCGATTAAAAAATAGGAATGGTTGCCCTATAATGAAATTTTACACCTACTTTTCACGCCAACAACGATTGGCGGTTGTCCTATTGACCCTAATAATCATTTCTTTAGAATTGATGCTGGTTTTAAGGAAGTCATCTCCTTCCGAATCACACAAAATTGAACCTGAAACTTATTTGAAATTTCAAAATGAGATGGATAGCTTAATCGTCCATAAACTAGATAAATCAACTCCAAAAATATATCCATTTAACCCAAATTATATAACCGATTATAAAGGTTACACACTTGGGATGAGTGCCCCAGAGATCAATCGACTGCATCAATATCGTGCTCAAAATAAATGGGTAAATTCTGAGAAAGAGTTTCAGCAGATTACCAAAGTATCCGATTCATTACTCAGTACAATTGCGTCCTATTTTAAATTTCCGGAATGGGTAACAAAATCTACTCAAAAAACGACTTCAAAATCGTATAACACGATTAAGTCGTTTGAACAAAAAATAGATTTAAACAAGGCGACTGCAGAGCAGCTTCAAAAGGTAAACGGAATTGGTGCTTTTTATTCGGAGCGTATCATTAGATTCAGAGATTCATTTGAGGGTGGTTTTATCTCGGAGATACAATTGCAAGATGTACGTGGATTAACTCCAGAAGTAATCGAAAATATTCTAAAAAAATTCACTGTTAAAACGCCAAGACACATCAAAAAATTAAACTTGAATGTAGCGACAGTAGATCAGTTGGTGAGCATTCAACACATCGACTATGAATTGGCTTATGAAATTATCGAACAGCGAATGTTAAAGGAAGGTTACAGTGGTATTGAGGAATTAACAAAAGTTAAAGGATTTCCAATTGAAAAATTAGAGATTATTAAATTATATTTGTCAATCAATTGAATTATATGGATTTTAATTATTCAGAAGAGCAACAATTAATAGCCGTTGCAGCGAGAGAATTTGCGGAACAATACATTAAACCCCACATTATGGAATGGGATGAATCTCAGCATTTCCCTGCCGATGTACTTCACAAAGCTGGTGAGATGGGTTTTATGGGTGTTTTTGTTCCAGAAAAATATGGTGGATCCGGATTTGGATATCACGAATATATAGCAATTATTGAAGAAATTTCTAAAGTTGATCCCTCAATTGGACTCTCTATAGCAGCACATAATTCACTGTGTACGGGTCATATTTATTATTTTGGAAATGAATCTCAAAAACAAAGATGGTTACCCAAATTAGCATCAGGCCAATGGATTGGAGCATGGGGTTTAACAGAACACAATACAGGAAGTGATGCCGGAGGTATGAATACCACGGCTATTAAAGACGGAGATCATTACATTCTCAATGGATCTAAAAACTTTATAACGCATGGTCGCAGTGGTGATATTGCTGTGGTTATTGCACGAACAGGAGAAAAAGGAAACTCTCATGGGATGTCGGCTTTTGTAATTGAAAAAGGCACACCAGGATTTTCATCTGGGAAAAAAGAAGACAAATTAGGAATGCGCGCCAGTGAAACGGCTGAGCTTGTATTTGATAACTGCCGTATTCACAAAGATAATTTATTAGGCGAAGAAGGGGAGGGGTTTATCCAATCATTAAAAGTTTTAGATGGAGGTCGAATTTCAATTGGAGCATTATCGTTAGGGATTTCAAAAGGGGCTTATGAAGCCTCCTTAAAATACTCCAAAGAGCGCGTGCAGTTCGGAAAGCCAATTTCAAGTTTTCAAGGAATATCGTTTAAGTTAGCAGATATGGCTACAGAAATTGAAGCCTCAGAATTATTACTTCACAAAGCGGCTTTTTTAAAAAATAATGGAAACAAGGTTACAACTTTGGGTGCTATGGCCAAAATGTTTGCCAGTGAATCTTGTGTTAAAATCGCGAATGACGCCGTTCAAATCCATGGTGGATATGGTTATACGAAAGACTATCCGGTAGAAAAATTTTATAGAGATTCTAAGTTGTGTACAATCGGTGAAGGTACCACTGAAATACAAAAAGTAGTCATCTCAAGAAATATTTTAAAATAACTATTGCAGAACAATAATTAAGTTTATATTTGCACACGAAATCTAAAAGAGGGGAGGTTAAAAGACTATGTTAATAATACCAATAAAAGAAGGAGAGAATATAGACAGAGCGCTAAAACGTTTCAAGCGAAAGTTTGACAAAACGGGAACAAAGCGATCTTTACAAACGCGCAAGCAGTTTATAAAGCCATCTGTGAAACGTAGAGCACAAATTCAAAAAGCTCAATACATTCAAGGATTAAGAGACGCAGAGAATTTATAATTTTCTAAATTGATAAAACGACAAAGCACCTTATTTATAAGGTGCTTTTTTTTTAAATAGTTTTCAGATTCTTCTTGAAATGTTAAAAAACTTTGATAATTCATATTTTTTATTAAATTTGGTTATAACCAAATCTTATATATTATGAATACAAAATCTTTTTTATTGTCAGGTATCGCTGGCACCATTGTTTGTTTCCTTCTGGGTTGGCTTTTCTATGGCACCCTTTTTACAGATGTTTATCCCCAAAATGACGAAGAATGTATGCTCTTCATTTTTCTAGGATGCTTGTTTTATGCGTTTACTTTTGCATTAGTTTTTAACCGTTGGGCACAGATCAGTACTTTTAGTTCTGGAGTCAAGGCTGGTTTTTTAATTGGACTTCTGTGGTCGTTAAGTATGAACTTTTTCATGTATGCCACTAAAGAGAGTATTGATTCTAATTTTTTAATCTTAATTGCAATAGATGCCGTATCGGCAGCGATTATGGGTGGTGTCATCGCTGTTGTAATAGGGAAAACAAAAGCATAAATTCCCTTTGTAATTGTATTATATTTCCAGTATAAATTTTTGATTTTTACTGGGAATATTTCAATAATTAATGTATATTTAGAAAGATAATACAGAATTGAATGCTTGTTCAGAAATTCATAGATTATTTACTGTTAGAGAAAAAATATTCTCAACATACAGTTGTGGCCTACCAGAAAGATATTGACTCGTTTCAGTCCTTTCTTATGGAAGGATTTTCAACTTCAGAAGTCTCAACAGCAAACTATTCACAGATTCGGAGTTGGATTGTTCAACTTGTAGATAGTCAAATCACCAATCGAACCATCAACCGAAAGATATCGTCCTTAAATAGCTATTATAAGTTTTTATTAAAGATTCAATCTATCGAATCCAATCCTTTAGCAAAGCATAAAGCCCTTAAGGTGAGTAAAAAAATTCAAATTCCTTTTTCTGAAGTGGAAGTGAATACCGTCTTAGACAGTATTCATACAGCTACCTTTGAAGGGTTGCGTGATAAACTAATCGTAGAGCTTTTTTATTCTACAGGAATCCGTCGAATCGAGCTTGTACAGCTCCAGCTTCAGGATGTTGATGTTTCACAAGGACTGATAAAAGTATTAGGCAAGAGAAATAAAGAACGCTTCATTCCGTTATTACCAACAGTCCTAAGAACTTTTGAAGCCTATTATACGGAGCGATCTAAACTAGAAACGATCAAAGACAGCTCTGTATTATTTCTAACCAAAAAAGGGACTAAAATATATGAAATGCTTGTCTATAGAGTAATTACTAATTATTTTGCTAGTGTTTCATCTAAAGTAAAAAAGAGTCCGCATATCCTCAGGCATTCTTTTGCGACTCATTTATTAAACAATGGCGCAGATTTAAATGCAGTTAAAGAGTTATTAGGACATTCGAGTTTAGCAGCGACGCAAGTCTATACTCATAATAGTGTAGCCGAACTCAAAAAAGTATACGAAAAATCACACCCTAGGACCTTATCCTAGTTATTAAGTTTAACCATTAAAACAACACTATGAAAGTACACACACAATCCGTGAATTTTAATGCCGATCAAAAATTAATTGACTTTATTCAGAAGCGAATGGACAAATTAGATTTATTTTTTGATAAAATCATCAAATCAAATGTTTATTTGAAGGTAGAAAACACTTCAGAAAAAGAAAACAAAATATTTGAAGTACAGTTATCAATCCCTGGGGATACGATCGTTGTAAAGAAGGTTTCTAAGACTTTTGAAGAAGGATTAGATGCCGCTGTACATTCGTTAGAAAGACAGTTAAAAAAGCGAAAAGAAAAATTACGTCAATTTTCATAATAAATTTACAAAAAATGTTTTGAAACAAGAAAAATATATATACATTTGCAGTCCGTTAGAAATAGCGGGCTTTTTTAATGCCTAATCGCATTGAGAAAAACGCCGATGTAGCTCAGCTGGCTAGAGCAGCTGATTTGTAATCAGCAGGTCGTGGGTTCGAGTCCCTCCATCGGCTCAAGTTCTTTAAAAGAGTGAAGTATAATTTAAATTGAGGGGAGATACTCAAGCGGCCAACGAGGGCAGACTGTAAATCTGCTGACTACGTCTTCGCAGGTTCGAATCCTGCTCTCCCCACATTTGAATTAAGGATTAAATTAAATTGCGAGAGTAGCTCAGTTGGTAGAGCGTCAGCCTTCCAAGCTGAATGTCGCCGGTTCGAACCCGGTCTCTCGCTCAAGGCGAATGTCGTCACGCTTCGGCGTGACCTCTCGCTCTATTTTTTTTGGCCGGTGTAGCTCAGGGGTAGAGCGTTTCCTTGGTAAGGAAGAGGCCACGGGTTCAATTCCCGTCATTGGCTCTTTTTTTTAACAACATTAATTGAATACAACAGATTACTAATATTAATATAACTAAGAATAAATTTTAAAACATGGCAAAGGCAACTTTCGATCGTTCAAAACCACACTTAAACATTGGTACCATTGGACACGTAGATCACGGTAAAACAACTTTAACTGCTGCTATTACTAAAGTATTAGCTGATGCAGGTTTCTCAGAAGCAAGATCATTCGATCAGATTGACAACGCTCCAGAAGAAAAAGAAAGAGGTATCACAATTAATACTTCTCACGTAGAATATGCAACTAACAATCGTCATTACGCTCACGTTGACTGTCCAGGTCACGCGGATTACGTAAAGAACATGGTTACAGGTGCAGCACAAATGGATGGTGCAATTTTAGTAGTTGCTGCAACCGATGGCCCAATGCCACAAACACGTGAACACATCCTTTTAGGACGCCAGGTTGGTATTCCAAGAATGGTAGTATTCTTAAATAAAGTTGACATGGTTGACGATGAAGAGCTTTTAGAGCTTGTTGACATGGAAGTAAGAGATTTATTAAACTTTTACGATTACGACGGTGATAATGGACCAGTTGTTTCTGGATCTGCACTTGGTGCTCTTAACGGAGAGAAAAAGTGGGTTGACACTGTATTAGAGCTTATGGAAGCTGTAGATGCATGGATTGAATTACCAGTTCGTGACGTTGAAAAAGACTTCTTAATGCCAATCGAAGATGTATTCTCAATTACAGGTCGTGGTACAGTTGCTACAGGTCGTATTGAGACAGGTATCGCAAACACTGGAGATCCTGTTGAGATCATTGGTATGGGCGCTGAAAAATTAAATTCTACAATCACAGGAATCGAGATGTTCCGTCAGATATTAGATAGAGGTGAAGCTGGAGATAATGCAGGTATCTTATTAAGAGGTATTGAAAAATCACAGATTTCTAGAGGAATGGTAATTACCAAGCCAGGATCTGTAACACCACACGCTAAATTTAAAGCTGAGGTTTATATCCTTAAAAAAGAAGAAGGTGGACGTCATACTCCATTTCATACAAACTACCGTCCACAGTTTTATGTGCGTACGACAGATGTTACTGGAAACATTGCTTTACCATCAGGTATAGAAATGGTAATGCCAGGAGATAACTTGACAATTGAGGTTGATTTAATTCAAGCGATTGCAATGCATGTTGGACTTCGTTTCGCGATTCGTGAGGGTGGTAGAACTGTAGGTGCAGGTCAGGTGACTGAGATTTTAGACTAATATTATTATATAAATACTTGTAAAGGTGTCTCGATTTATCGAGATACCTTAACTTGTATTTACGGGTTTAGCTCAGTTGGTAGAGCACTGGTCTCCAAAACCAGGTGTCGTGAGTTCGAGTCTCTCAACCCGTGCTAAGAAATTGGAGAATGGTTCTTATACTAGATAAACCTATAAATAAGAATACTCAAATAAAATAAAATTAAAGACAATGGCAGGTATACTAGAATATGTAAAAGAATCATTTGGAGAACTTAAAAACAATGTAAGTTGGCCAACTTGGGCTGAAGGACAAAGTCTGACAGTACTTGTGGCGGTTTTTTCAATTATATTTTCTCTAGCTATATGGGGTGTGGATACGGTATTCGCAGGTGTTATTGAACAATATTTTAACTGGATCAAATAATACATACACCGATGGAAGAAACTAAAGTGGAAAAGAAGTGGTATGTTGTTCGTGCAGTTAGTGGCCAAGAGAACAAAATTAAAGCCTATATCGAAAATGAAATTTCGCGTTTAGGGTTAGAAGATTTTGTTGATCAAGTATTGGTTCCTACTGAAAAAGTGATCCAAATTAGAAAAGGAAAAAAAGTTCAAAAAGATAAAGTTTATTTCCCGGGATACATCATGGTACAAGCCAATTTAAGTGGAGAAATACCTCACATCATTAAGTCGATTACCAATGTGATCGGATTTTTGGGTGAAACAAAAGGTGGCGAACCGGTTCCGTTACGTCTTTCAGAAGTGAATAGAATGTTAGGTAAAGTTGATGAGCTTTCGTTAGAAGCAGATCAAAACGTTGCCATTCCTTTTGTGAAGGGTGAAACGGTTAAAGTTATTGATGGTCCATTTAATGGATTTGATGGAACTGTTGAGAATATTAATGAAGAAAAACGTAAGCTTGAAGTAATGGTGAAGATCTTTGGAAGAAAAACACCATTAGAATTGAGTTATATGCAAGTAGATAAAATTTAATAATTGTTACACAAATACTAAGATTCGCTATTATAGCTTCCAACGTATAAAAACGAATCACACTAAAATTAAAAAATGGCAAAAGAATTAGGTAAAGTAGTCAAACTACAAGTAAGGGGAGGTGCAGCGAACCCGTCGCCACCGGTCGGACCCGCTTTAGGTGCTGCTGGGGTTAATATCATGGAATTCTGTAAGCAGTTTAATGCAAGAACTCAAGATAAACCTGGTAAAGTCTTACCAGTGGTTATTTCGGTATACAAAGACAAGTCATTTGACTTTGTAATCAAAACACCTCCAGCTGCAGTACAATTATTAGAAGCGGCCAAAGTAAAAAAAGGTTCTGGCGAACCAAACAGAAAGAAAGTAGCAAAAGTAACTTGGGATCAAGTTAAAACAATTGCTGAAGACAAAATGGTAGATTTAAATGCATTTACGATTGGATCCGCTATGAAAATGGTAGCTGGAACAGCCAGATCAATGGGTATAACTGTTAAAGGTGGTGAAGCACCCAATTAATCAAAAATATTTGAAATGGCAAGATTAACAAAAAAGCAAAAGGAAGCAGTTGCTAAAATTGAAAAGAGTAAAATCTACAGTCTTCAAGAGGCTTCAGTTTTAGTAAAAGAAATTACAAACACAAAGTTTGATGCATCTGTTGATTTAGCAATTCGATTAGGAGTTGATCCTCGAAAAGCGAATCAAATGGTAAGAGGCGTAGTATCGCTTCCGCATGGAACTGGTAAAGACATGAAAGTATTAGCCTTAGTAACGCCTGATAAAGCTCAGGAAGCTACAGATGCTGGTGCTGACTACGTTGGTTTAGAAGAATACCTTGAGAAAATCAAAGGGGGTTGGACAGACGTTGACGTAATCATTACGATGCCAAGTGTTATGGGTAAATTAGGCCCATTAGGACGTGTATTAGGACCACGTGGTTTAATGCCTAACCCAAAGACAGGAACTGTAACAATGGATGTTGCTAAAGCAGTAACAGAAGTAAAGGCAGGTAAAATTGATTTCAAAGTTGATAAAACTGGAATTGTACATGCAGCAATCGCAAAAACATCGTTTACTGCAGACAAAATCCAAGAGAACGCTCAAGAGTTATTATCAACGATCATGAAATTAAAACCCACATCATCAAAAGGAATCTATGTGAAAAGCATTTTTATGTCTAGTACCATGAGCCCTAGTATTGCTGTGGATTCAAAAGTTAGTAGTTAAACAATTTTATTATGACAAGAGAAGAAAAATCAAAAGTAATCGAAGCGTTGACTGTTGAACTAGCTGAGAATTCGAATTTATATTTAACGGATATATCAGGTTTAAACGCAGTAGCTACTTCAGCATTACGACGTGCATGCTTTAAAGCAGATATAAAATTAGCCGTTGTAAAGAACACCTTGCTTGTAAAAGCAATGGAAGCTTCAGATAAGGATTTCGGAGATTTGCCAACTGTATTAAAAGGTAATACCTCTGTAATGTATTCTGAAACTGGAAACGCACCAGCAAAAGTAATCAAAGCTTTTAGAAAAAAATCGGAAAAGCCTTTCCTTAAGGGAGCTTTTATCGAACAAGCTGTTTACATCGGTGACGATCAATTGGATATGTTAGTTGACATTAAGTCTAAAGAAGAACTTATTGGAGATATCATTGGATTATTACAATCACCAGCCAAGAACGTTATTTCAGCACTTCAGTCGAGTGGTGGAAAACTATCAGGCATCCTAAAAACATTATCTCAGAAAGAGGGATAATATTAAAAAAGAGTACGCACTATTACAATTATATTATATTAAAAAATTATTAAAACGATAGAAAAATGGCAGATTTAAAAGATTTCGCAGAACAATTAGTAAACTTAACAGTAAAAGAAGTTAACGAATTAGCAACAATTTTAAAAGATGAGTACGGTATCGAACCTGCAGCCGCAGCTGTAGCAGTCGCTGCTGGACCAGCTGGTGGTGAAGATGCTGCTGAGGCTCAAACAGAATTCGATGTAATTCTTAAAGCAGCAGGTGGATCTAAATTAGCAGTAGTTAAATTAGTTAAAGAATTAACTGGTTTAGGTTTAAAAGAAGCTAAAGGATTAGTAGATGACGCACCAAGCGCTATCAAAGAAGGTGTAACTAAAGATGAAGCCGAAGGCTTAAAATCTTCTTTAGAAGAAGCTGGAGCAGAGGTTGAGCTTAAGTAAGCTTACCTTTTAATTCCATACAATGGTTTAGGTCCTAGAGTGGTATACTCTATGGCCTAAACCCTTTTGTGTATAAATTATATACACTAATAAAAATTAATTTTTTAATCAATAATTCGTCCATCGATGTTAGCAAAAAAAGCTGAAAGATTAAATTTCTCGTCTATTAAAAATAGAACCGAGTATCCAGATTTCTTGGATATTCAGATAAAATCCTTCCAGGATTTTTTCCAGTTAGAGACAAAATCAGAAGAAAGAGGAGATGAAGGTCTGTACAACACCTTCATGGAAAATTTTCCAATTACAGATACACGTAACCAATTTGTATTAGAGTTTTTGGATTACTTTATTGACCCACCAAGATATTCATTAGAAGAATGTATCGAAAGAGGTCTTACATATAGTGTGCCATTAAAAGCAAGATTAAAATTATTCTGTACGGATCCCGAACATGAAGATTTTGAAACTATAGTACAAGATGTCTACCTTGGTACAATTCCTTACATGACGCCAAGTGGTACTTTTTGTATCAATGGTGCCGAGCGTGTGGTCGTCTCGCAACTACACCGTTCTCCAGGTGTTTTCTTTGGTCAATCTTTCCATGCTAATGGGACAAAATTATATTCAGCAAGAGTGATTCCTTTTAAAGGATCTTGGATTGAATTTGCGACCGATATCAATAGCGTTATGTACGCCTATATCGATCGAAAGAAAAAATTACCTGTAACCACCCTCTTTAGAGCCATCGGTTTTGAAAGAGATAAAGATATTCTTGAAATTTTTGACCTTGCAGAAGAAATCAAAGTTTCAAAATCAGGATTAAAAAAAGTACAAGGACGTAAACTTGCTGCACGTGTATTAAATACATGGCACGAAGATTTCGTAGATGAAGATACGGGAGAAGTTGTTTCAATCGAAAGAAATGAAATTATTTTAGATCGTGACACCATTCTTGATAAGGATAACATCGAAGAAATTCTTGAAGCAGGCGTCAAAACGATTCTTTTACACAAAGAAAGTGCACAACAAGGTGATTATGCAATTATTCATAATACACTTCAAAAAGATCCAACTAACTCCGAAAAAGAAGCGGTTGAACATATTTACAGACAATTACGTAATGCCGAGCCGCCAGATGAAGAAACAGCGCGTGGTATTATTGATAAATTATTTTTTAGTGACCAACGTTATAACTTAGGTGAAGTTGGTCGTTATAGAATGAATAAAAAATTAGGTCTTGATATTGGAATGGATAAGCAAGTGCTTACCAAAGAAGATATCATTACAATTATCAAATATCTGATTGAATTAATCAATTCAAAAGCAGAGATTGATGATATTGATCACCTATCTAACCGTCGTGTTAGAACTGTTGGTGAGCAATTATCGTCTCAGTTTGGTGTTGGTTTAGCACGTATGGCTCGAACCATTCGTGAGCGTATGAATGTACGTGATAACGAAGTGTTTACTCCTATTGATTTGATTAATGCTAAAACATTATCATCGGTAATAAACTCTTTCTTTGGAACTAATCAGTTATCTCAATTTATGGACCAGACGAACCCACTGGCAGAAATTACGCACAAGCGTCGTTTATCTGCACTAGGGCCCGGCGGTTTATCAAGAGAGCGTGCTGGTTTTGAGGTTCGTGATGTTCACTATACTCATTACGGTCGTTTATGTCCAATTGAAACACCAGAAGGACCAAATATTGGTTTGATTTCATCTCTATCTGTATTTGCTAAAGTGAATTCTATGGGATTCATTGAAACCCCTTACAGAAAAGTTGAAAACTCAGTCGTGGACATTAAAGGAACTCCGATTTACTTAAGTGCTGAGGAAGAGGAAAATCAAATGATTGCACAAGCAAGTATTCCTGTTGATGATAATGGAAAAATCTTATCAGAAAAGGTTATTGCACGTCAAGAAGGAGATTTCCCAGTAATTGAACCATCACAAGTAAATTATACGGATGTTGCGCCCAACCAAATTTCATCGATATCAGCCTCATTAATTCCATTTTTGGAACATGATGATGCCAACCGTGCATTGATGGGATCTAACATGATGCGTCAAGCAGTTCCATTGTTAAGACCACAAGCTCCTATTGTAGGAACTGGATTAGAACGTCAAGTTGCATCAGACTCTAGAGTTTTGGTAAATGCAGCGGGTGACGGTGTAGTTCAATACGTCGACGCAAATAAAATTACAATTCAATATGCTAGAACTGATGACCAAGCTCTTGTGAGTTTTGATTCAGATACAGTTACCTATCCATTAACAAAGTTTAGAAAAACCAATCAAGGAACGTCTGTAAACCTTAAAGCCATTGTCAAAAAGGGTGATAAAGTTAAAAAAGGACAAGTTCTTACCGAAGGGTATGCAACTCAAAATGGAGAGCTAGCACTTGGTAGAAATATGAAAGTTGCTTTCATGCCTTGGAAAGGGTACAACTTTGAGGATGCAATTGTAATTTCCGAACAAGTAGTTAGAAATGATGTTTTCACTTCTATCCATATCGATGAATATTCTCTCGAAGTAAGAGATACTAAACTTGGTAATGAAGAACTGACAAACGACATTCCTAATGTTTCTGAAGAGGCGACAAAAGACTTAGATGAGCATGGAATGATTCGCATTGGAGCTGAAATTAAGCCAGGTGATATCCTTATCGGAAAAATCACGCCAAAAGGAGAATCCGATCCAACGCCAGAAGAAAAATTATTAAGAGCTATTTTTGGTGATAAAGCTGGAGACGTAAAAGATGCATCGCTAAAAGCATCACCATCGTTACATGGTGTAGTGATTGAGAAAAAATTGTTCTCAAGAGCCGTCAAAGATAAACGTAAACGTGCTCAAGATAAAGAAGATATATCTAAATTAGAAGACCTTTATGACACTAAGTTTGAAGACTTACAAAGTGTTTTAGTTGAAAAACTATTTACTATTGTAGGTGGGAAAACGGCACAAGGGATTTCTAATGATCTTGGTGAAGATGTGTTTCCAAAAGGAAAGAAATTCACGCTTAAAATGTTAAACTCTGTTGACGATTATGCCCATTTAATATCGGGTAAATGGACCACAGATGCAGCTACAAATAAGCTAGTTTCTGAGCTGATTCACAATTATAAAATTAAAGAAAATGACCTTCAAGGTGGTTTAAGACGTGAGAAGTTTACAATTTCTGTAGGAGATGAACTTCCAGCGGGGATCATCAAACTTGCTAAAGTTTACATTGCTAAAAAACGTAAACTAAAAGTAGGAGATAAAATGGCGGGACGTCACGGAAATAAAGGTATTGTTGCACGTATTGTACGTCAAGAAGATATGCCTTTCTTAGAAGACGGAACACCAGTAGATATTGTACTGAATCCACTTGGTGTACCATCGCGTATGAACATCGGTCAAATTTATGAAACTGTTTTAGGATGGGCTGGACAAGATTTAGGACGAACGTATGCAACACCAATTTTTGATGGTGCGACTTTAGATCAAATCAATGAACTGACTGACGAAGCTGGAATTCCTAGATTTGGTCATACATATTTATATGATGGTGGAACGGGAGATCGTTTTGATCAACCTGCAACAGTAGGAGTGATCTATATGTTAAAGTTAGGACATATGGTAGATGACAAAATGCACGCTCGTTCTATTGGACCATACTCTCTTATTACACAACAACCTCTTGGTGGTAAAGCACAATTTGGTGGTCAACGTTTTGGAGAAATGGAAGTTTGGGCATTAGAAGCTTATGGAGCTTCTAGTACGCTTAGAGAAATTCTTACCGTGAAGTCGGATGATGTGATTGGACGCGCCAAGACATACGAAGCAATCGTTAAAGGAGAACCAATGCCTGAACCAGGATTGCCAGAATCTTTCAACGTGTTAATGCACGAATTGAAAGGTTTAGGACTAGACATAAGATTAGAAGAATAATAGAATTTAATTCATTATCATAACCATATATTATGGCAAAAAAGCAAGATAATACTACAGTACAGAGATTTAATAAAATCTCAATTGGTTTAGCCTCTCCAGAGTCGATCTTAGGAGCGTCCCGTGGTGAAGTTCTTAAACCAGAAACAATTAACTATAGAACACATAAACCAGAACGTGATGGTTTGTTTTGTGAGCGAATTTTTGGCCCTGTAAAGGATTACGAATGTGCTTGTGGAAAATACAAACGTATTCGTTACAAAGGAATTATTTGTGATCGATGTGGGGTTGAAGTAACCGAAAAGAAAGTTCGTAGAGATAGAGTTGGACATATCAACCTTGTAGTGCCGGTAGCACACATCTGGTATTTCCGTTCTTTACCAAACAAAATAGGTTACTTACTCGGATTACCATCGAAGCAATTAGACATGATCATCTATTATGAGCGTTATGTTGTAATTCAAGCTGGTACTGCTGTGAATGCTGAAGGTGAACCCGTTAAAAAAATGGACTTCCTTACAGAAGAAGAGTATTTAAATGTTCTTGAAACTCAACCTCAAGAAAATCAATACCTCGACGATACAGACCCAACTAAATTTATTGCTAAAATGGGTGCTGAGTGTTTAATCGATCTATTGTCAAGAATTGATCTTGATACTCTCTCTTTTGAATTGCGTAATAAAGCCAATACAGAGACGTCTAAACAACGTAAAACAGAAGCATTAAAACGTTTACAAGTTGTTGAATCTTTAAGAGAATCAAACCTAAAACGTGAGAACAATCCGGAGTGGATGATTATGAAAGCCATCCCAGTAATTCCACCCGAATTACGTCCGTTAGTTCCATTAGATGGAGGTCGTTTTGCAACCTCTGATTTAAATGATTTATACCGTCGTGTTATTATTCGTAACAACCGTTTAAAGCGTTTAGTTGAAATCAAAGCTCCTGAAGTCATCTTACGTAATGAAAAACGGATGCTTCAAGAATCTGTAGATTCATTGTTTGATAATACACGTAAGTCATCCGCAGTCAAAACAGACTCTAACCGTCCTTTAAAATCACTTTCAGATTCATTGAAAGGGAAACAAGGTCGTTTCCGTCAAAATTTACTTGGAAAACGTGTGGATTATTCAGCACGTTCGGTCATTGTTGTTGGACCAGAATTAAAATTATTTGAATGTGGATTGCCAAAAAATATGGCTGCCGAATTATACAAGCCTTTTGTCATTAGAAAACTAATTGAAAGAGGGATTGTAAAAACGGTAAAATCTGCTAAGAAAATTATAGATAAACGAGAGCCTGTAGTTTGGGATATACTTGAAAATGTTTTAAAAGGACATCCTGTATTACTAAACCGTGCGCCAACGTTACACCGATTAGGAATTCAAGCCTTTCAACCAAAATTGATTGAAGGAAAAGCAATCCAATTACACCCTTTAGTATGTACGGCCTTTAATGCCGATTTTGATGGAGATCAAATGGCTGTGCATTTACCACTTGGACCGGAAGCAATATTAGAAGCTCAACTATTAATGTTAGCATCTCATAATATATTGAATCCAGCCAATGGTGCTCCAGTAACGGTTCCTTCACAGGATATGGTATTGGGTCTTTATTATATGACGAAATTACGTAAATCGACTCCTGAAGTTAAGGTTTTAGGAGAAGGCTTAACGTTTTATTCACCAGAAGAAGTGATCATTGCTTACAACGAAAAACGTGTTGATTTAAATGCGCAAATTCGTGTAAGAACGGTTGATTTCAATGAAGAAGAAGAATTAACAACTCAAATTATAGAAACCACAACGGGTCGTGTACTTTTTAACGAAAAAGTACCCGCTGCTGCAGGTTATATCAATGAGGTTTTAACAAAGAAATCATTAAGAGATATTATCCACGGAATTTTGAAAGTAACTTCCGTTCCTGAAACGGCCGATTTCCTTGATGAAATTAAGTCATTAGGGTACAACTTCGCATTTAAAGGTGGATTGTCATTTAGTTTAGGAGATATTATTATCCCGCCAGAAAAACATACAATGATTGCTGCTGCTAACAAGCAAGTAGATGGTATTATGGCTAACTATAATATGGGACTTATTACCAATAACGAACGTTACAACCAAGTTATTGATATCTGGACGTCTACCAATGCTGAATTAACGGAACTTTCCATGAAGCGTATTCGAGAAGACCAACAAGGGTTTAACTCGGTATATATGATGCTTGATTCTGGAGCAAGGGGATCGAAAGAACAAATTCGTCAGTTAACTGGTATGCGTGGTTTGATGGCTAAGCCTAAAAAATCCAATGCAGGTGGTGGTGAAATTATTGAAAATCCAATTCTTTCTAACTTTAAGGAAGGATTATCGATTCTTGAATACTTTATCTCTACGCACGGGGCTCGTAAAGGTCTTGCCGATACGGCATTAAAAACAGCAGATGCTGGTTACCTGACACGTCGTTTAGTAGATGTTTCTCAAGATGTGATTGTCAATTCTGAGGATTGTGGCACATTGAGAGGTATTTCAGTGAAAGCGTTAAAGAAAAATGAAGAAATTGTTGAAACTTTAGAAGAACGAATTGTGGGTCGTACGTCATTAAATGATGTCTATAACCCATTAACTGAAGAACTTCTAGTGGCTTCTGGCGATCATATTTTTGAAGTTGAAGCGAAAAAAATACAACAGTCTCCATTAGAAGCTGTTGATGTTCGTTCTCCATTAACATGTGAAGCTAAAACCGGAATTTGTGCGAAGTGTTACGGACGTAACCTAGCCACAGGTAAAATGGTTCAACGTGGGGAAGCAGTAGGTGTTGTGGCAGCACAGTCTATTGGAGAACCAGGAACTCAGTTAACATTGCGTACCTTCCACGTTGGAGGTATTGCGGGTAATATTTCTGAAGAAAATAAATTAATCATCAAATTTGATGGAATTGCAGAAATCGAAGATCTTAAAACTGTTAAAGGAAAAGACAACGAGGGCAATGAAATTGACATTGTGATTTCAAGAACTTCTGAAATTAAATTAGTTGACAAGAAAACAGGCATTGTTCTAAGTACAAACAACATTCCTTATGGATCGTCAATTTTTGTAAAAAATGGTGATAAAGTTAAAAAGGATACGGTCATTTGTCAGTGGGATCCATATAACGGTGTTATTATTTCTGAATTTTCTGGTAAAGTTCGTTATGAAAATATCGAACAAGGGGTAACATTCCAAGTTGAAATTGATGAACAAACAGGGTTCCAAGAAAAAGTTATTTCTGAATCTAGAAACAAAAAATTAATTCCAACCCTTTTAGTTGAAGATGCGAAAGGAAATCTTATAAGATCTTACAACTTACCATTAGGAGCCCATATTATGGTCGATGACGGTGAGAAAATTAGCTTAGGAAAAATCTTAGTTAAAATTCCACGTAAGTCTGCTAAAGCAGGTGATATTACAGGAGGTTTACCTCGTGTAACAGAGCTTTTCGAAGCCCGTAACCCTTCTAATCCAGCGGTTGTAAGTGAAATTGATGGTGTGGTTTCTTTTGGAAAAATTAAAAGAGGTAACCGTGAAATCATCATAGAGTCTAAATTAGGGGATATTAAAAAATACCTTGTCAAATTATCGAATCAAATCTTAGTACAAGAAAATGATTTTGTAAAAGCAGGGATGCCATTGTCAGATGGTTCAATTACGCCTAATGATATCTTAAATATTAAAGGCCCATCGGCTGTGCAACAATACTTAGTTAATGAAGTCCAAGAAGTTTACCGATTACAAGGGGTGAAAATCAACGACAAACATTTCGAAGTAGTCGTGAGACAAATGATGCGTAAAGTAAGAATCAAAGATTCTGGAGACACTATTTTCTTAGAAGATCAATTAGTTCACACCTCTGATTTCATTAAAGAAAACGATGAAATTTTTGGAAAGAAAGTGGTTGAAGCTGAAGGGGACTCTGCAAACTTTAAAGCGGGTCAGATTATTACGGCACGTGCTTTAAGAGATGAAAATTCTTTATTGAAACGTGAAGATAAAGCAGTTGTGGTTGCTAGAGATGCAAGTCCTGCAACAGCGACTCCAATATTACAGGGAATCACAAGAGCATCGTTACAAACTAAATCGTTCATTTCTGCGGCATCATTCCAAGAAACAACGAAAGTTCTTAACGAAGCAGCCGTAAACGGTAAAATTGATACTTTAGAAGGCTTAAAAGAAAATGTAATTGTTGGTCATAGAATTCCAGCAGGAACAGGTCTTAGAGCGTACGAAAATATCATTGTTGGTTCTAATGAAGAATTTGACAAATTAATCGAAGCTAAAGAAGAATTAAACTTTAACTAAACAAAATGAGCAATCCACAAGATCCCACAAAAAAGGGACAGATTAATATTGAGTTAGATGATAAGGTAGCAGAAGGCACCTATTCTAACCTAGCCATTATCAATCATTCCGTCTCTGAATTTGTTGTAGATTTTGTTAGTATCATGCCTGGTACGCCAAAAAGCAAAGTGAAGTCACGTATAATTCTGACACCACAACACGCTAAACGGCTTGCCAAAGCATTACATGAAAATGTAAAGCGGTTTGAAAAAGCTCATGGAGAAATTAAAGATTATGAGCAACCACCAGTCCCTCTTAATTTCGGGCCCACAGGTCAAGCTTAGTTCTTATTTAAATACAAAAAAAATCCCACTGAAAAGTGGGATTTTTTTATGCCTATTATATTAAGTATTTCGGATGTCTTTATTTTTTTTAATCTAAGAAAAACACAATTGTACTGACGACTCTCGCTTTTTGAATATAAGGAACAGGAGAATCGTATCGTCCTGCAATCGAAATTTGTCCCTGAGACGCAGTTTTTATTTTTCCTAAGGTTGCTTCAGAATCATTGGCAAACTGTTCTCCTGCAATTCGTGCATTTTTTGTGCTCTCAGCAATTAATTTCGGTTTTACTGAATTCAATTCTGGAAAGATATAATCAGTGTGAATGTTTGTGGTTAAGCCTTCTTTAATTAAATCGGATTTCAATAAATTGGCCTTCTGTTCTATTACTTTTACATCATCGGATTGAATAGTTAAAGACAACCCACTGGAGTATCGGTTTATTTTGACGCTTACATTCTTTCCATTTTTCCACTGGTCTTCATAGTATTTTTCTTTATCTGAGATTTCAGGGCTACCGACTTTAATCTTTGTTTCTTCAAACCCTTTCGCTTTTAAATAATTAATAATTCGTTTTTTTTTGTTTTCGGAGTCACGAATTATTTTTTGCAAATTGTCTCCAGAGAAGGAGAAATTCAGGTTAATTCGAGCTGAAATAGCGGTTATATCTATTTCTGCGAGTCCTTTCACTTTTACAACGCGATCCTTATCGCTGAATGTTTTAAGGCCCTTGAAAATAAAAAAGCCTAATAAAGAGAGTCCTAAAATTAAAGAGATGCTAATAAATCTTGGTCTTGAGTTGTAGCTCATGTTTTTATAAATTTGGGGGGGTTCAACCAAATATATAAAATTAATATTAAAAAAAAGAAGAATTAAAACTCAGACGTCAAATGGAATTTTATGGAAGGGTATTTTTGTTCGGTCATTTGAAGTGAAAATATGGAGTCTGCAAAAAACACAAGTTGCCCTTGTTTGTCCGTTGCTAAAAAGCGTTGTTTCACCCGTTTAAATTCAATAAATTCGGGGTGGTTCAGGCTTTCGGGCTCAATCCAACAGGCCTTATGGACATTTAAATTTTCATAACTACATTTGGCACCATATTCATGCTCTAATCGGTATTGAATCACTTCATATTGCAAAGCACCAACGGTTCCAATGACTTTTCGGCCGTTCAAATCCAAGGTAAAAAGCTGAGCAACACCTTCATCCATTAATTGGTCAATCCCTTTAAATAATTGTTTTGATTTTAAAGGGTCTGCATTATTAATATATCTGAAATGCTCTGGCGAAAAGCTAGGAACGCCTTTATAGTTTAAAACTTCACCTTCGGTAAGCGTATCTCCAATTTTGAAATTTCCAGTATCGTGTAAACCAACGATATCTCCTGGGTATGAGATGTCCACAATCTCTTTCTTTTCTGCGAAAAATGCATTTGGACTCGAGAATTTTAATTTTTTATTGTGTCGAACATGAAGGTAGGGCGTGTTTCGTTTGAATTCGCCAGAAACAATTTTAATAAATGCTAAGCGATCCCGATGGTTTGGATCCATATTGGCATGTATTTTAAATACAAAGCCCGTAAATTTAGCCTCATCCGGTTCTACTAGGCGCTCTTCACTATGCTTTGGACGTGGCTTAGGCGCAATAGATACGAAACAATCTAACAATTCGCGAACTCCAAAATTATTTAATGCAGAGCCAAAGAAGACTGGCTGCAAATCGCCATTTAAATAATCCTCTTTATTAAATTCGGGATAAATACCATCTACTAATTCTAGTTCCTCTCTGAGCGTATTCGCAGCCGTATCCCCAATAAGCGTATTTAGCGCAGGATCTGCTACATCCGAAATTTTAATGGTTTCCTCAATATCTCGTTTACTATCTCCAGTAAATAAATTGATGTTCTTTTCCCAAATATTATAAATCCCTTTAAAGTCATAGCCCATCCCAATTGGAAAACTTAATGGCACCACTTTAAGGTTTAGTTTTTGCTCGATTTCATCCAATAAATCAAAGGCATCTTTTCCTTCACGATCCATTTTGTTTATGAATACAATGATTGGAATGTTGCGCATTCGACACACTTTTACGAGTTTTTCAGTTTGTTCTTCAACCCCTTTTGCAACATCAATAACAACAATCACACTGTCAACAGCAGTGAGTGTTCTAAAGGTGTCTTCTGCAAAATCCTTGTGTCCAGGCGTGTCCAAAATGTTAATTTTGATGCCATTATATTCAAAGGCTAAGACCGAAGTTGCGACCGAAATTCCACGCTGACGTTCAATTTCCATGAAGTCACTTGTGGCCCCTTTTTTAATTTTATTGCTCTTAACAGCCCCCGCTTCTTGTATAGCCCCTCCAAAAAGAAGCAACTTTTCAGTTAGGGTTGTTTTACCGGCATCGGGATGCGAGACAATTCCAAAAGTTCGGCGGCGTTCAATTTCACTTAAAAAAGACATAAAAAGATAATTTTGCCAAAGATACTATTATTCACTAAAGAAGTGGAGATGTAAGTTAATGGATTAGCTATTTTTTTTAAAAATTACAATATCTTGATATTCTATTTTTTTATCTTTTTCTCCTTTCCAGAAACCATCAATAATTTTAACTAGAGTTAAATTTTCGGACTCTAGCATTTTTTTTAATTTATCGTTATGAATGGCGATGTTAGCGGACTTCACTTTATCACTCATCAATTTATACCCTTCCTTTTTATTCGAAAAATCAAACCCTTTATTGCTAGGTAATAGGCTTTCTGAATCATCGTCATACAGGAAAAATGTAGAAAATGCAACACCGTTTGGTTTTAAAACTTTTTGGATTTCTGAAAAATAATTTTGTATTTCATCGATCTGCATGTGCGTAAAAACTGAAAAGGAGAAAATCTTATCAAAGGAATTTTCTTCATAAGGAAATGTAAATTCGCTGGCCTTTAATTTAGACTTGTTATACAAATCATTAAATAAAGAAATATATCGAAAATTAAAATTTGGATAATCTTTCTTAATTTTCGAATTACACCATTTAACTCCCAATGGTACAACATCAAATCCTTCATATGTTGCGGATTTATTGAGGTACGAAGTTAGTGCAATAGCGGTCCGGCCAATACCACTTCCGATGTCCAAAACACGATCACTTGGTTTTAGATCAATTTCCGACTTTAACAACCCTAATTGCTGTTCGCCTTGTTTGATATAATCCTTGTAACTTGCAGGGGATCCAGTGTATATATAACCTCTTGGTGGTACGTATTTATGGTAGTTTCCAGTAAGTCTATCATAAAAATCTATTGGTAAATAGTATATTTTTCTAATCAAAAATCGCTGGGCAGACGACATGGAATACCAAAAATTTCTTAGGGAACTGTTTTTTTTCATTAACTATTTTTTAGTGCATTAAAGATACTTTATTTTTCAACATTTTTAGATTCAGGATTCAAAATATTTTTTAGGAAGAAATTAGTAATTTTTTAATATTTAGTTAATATTTTTGTCACATGATGGAAGAACAAGTCATTCTAGTTAATGAACAGGACGAACAACTAGGAACCATGCCAAAGATGGAGGCACATGAAAAAGCGGTATTACACCGAGCTTTTTCGGTTTTCATATTTAATGCTAAAAATGAATTGATGCTGCAACAGCGCGCAGCGCATAAATACCATTCACCTCTTCTGTGGACCAATACCTGTTGTTCGCACCAACGTGTGGGAGAATCTAATGTTGAAGCAGGCACTCGCCGATTACAAGAAGAGATGGGCTTTGTGACTCCTCTAAAAGAAACGACCTCTTTCGTATACAAAGCACCGTTTGATAATGGACTTACCGAACACGAATTAGATCATATTATGGTAGGGTATTATGAAAAGCCACCAATTATTAATACTGATGAAGTTGAAGCTTGGAAATGGATGCCTTTGGAAGTTGTAAAAGCGGATATAGAAATACATCCAAATTTATATACTGAATGGTTTAAAATCATATTTGAAAAATTTTACGAACATATAAACACGACCAATGAAAGTTACCGTAAGTAGAAAAGCGCATTTTAATGCCGCACACAGATTGTATCGCCCCGACTGGAGTTTTGAAAAAAACGATGCCATTTTTGGAAAATGTAACAACCCAAATTTTCATGGACATAATTATGATCTAACGGTGAGTGTTACTGGAGAAATTGACCCTGAAACAGGCTATGTTGTCGATGTTAAGATATTAAAGGATTTTATTAAATCTGAAATCGAAGATGCCTTCGATCACAAAAATTTAAATGTGGATGTGCCAGAATTTAAAAATTTAAATCCCACTGCTGAAAATATTGTCGTGGTGATTTTTGATAAACTAAAAGCGGTTCTCGAGTCAAATTTAGAACTGTCAGTCACACTCTACGAAACGCCACGTAATTTTGTAACGTACTCTGGAGACTAATTTTATGGAAACGCTATATCCTTTTAAATTTCAACCGATTCTTAAAGATAAAATTTGGGGTGGTCGAAAACTTAAACATATTCTAAATAAATCAACAACGTCCACACAAGCTGGCGAAAGTTGGTAAATTAGTGATGTAGAAGGTGATACTTCGATGGTTGCGAACGGCTTTTATTACTTATCATGTTTATGATTGTGATCGTGTAGATGGTAATGAAAGGGAATTGCATAATGACATTGCATTGGCAGCTTTTGACCTTGGGATGCCCGATAATTTTCGAGTTAATTATAATACAGACTCTACCAGCTCTGAACGACTCGTTTCCTGCCCTTATTTCACCACCACCGTCATCGATTTAAAAGGAACCGTATCAAAAGAGAATCTCTATGACTCCTTTATGATTTATATGTGTATAGAAGGAAATGCAACCCTGAATGTGAATTGGTATATAACAGAATTATTAGTGGGTGAGACGGTTTTAATCCCTGCGTGTATTGAGACGTTTTCTATTTCTGCAAATCATGCAAAACTTTTAGAAGTTTATATTTAAAATTACGTAGTTTTGCAAAAACAAAAATAATACATTATGGCTAACGTTAAGAATTTAAAAAAAGATATTAATTACGTATTAGGGGATATAATCGAAGCAGTTTACATTTGGGAATATGCCAATACAGACAAGGATACCAAAAAAAGTGAAGCTTTGATTGATGAAGCCATTGCAACGTTTGATGCATTGATTGAAAAAGTAAATGCTAAAGGAGTTGAAGATAAAAAAGTACATTTCAAGTCGATTGCGAAAGAGCTTGAGGCTAAAGGACAATCTTTAATCGACAAGATTAATAAGCTCTAAATCACTTCGATTTTCTAGTTTTAATATAGGCCTCCAAAATAATTCCATATTTAGAATTGGCAATTTTTGGAGGCAATATTTTGTTTATGGTATCCAAGTATTTTATGTTGGCATCATAAATTTCTGAAACGGCTACAAAAGGTGCAACCTCACTATCTTTATTATTGAGGGCGAAATTAATGGTGTATAAATAGCTGCGTTTTGTTAAGTTATCTATTTTATTAAGCAGCTCATCGGCAAGTTCTCTTTTTTTGTCCTTTTGCGCATTCAACTGTTGCTCAATCAATTCGAGCTTCTGATCTTTGAAACGTCCAATGTTTTTATAGTACGTTTCCAACAACTCTTGTTGAACTCCACCTTCTATTTGAGCATCATACTTGAAGCGTTTCAAAGTCGTATTTATTTTGGTCAGCCCCTTGTCGGCAAAAAATGAAATTCGTTTGGCGTTCAGGTCTTCGGATAAACTTAAAAACAACATTTCAGCTTCTTCTAAGTCACATCCTAGCTCAAAATCAGTGGTGCTATTCATGACCAAAGAATCTAAAGTCACAAATTCAGAATCAACCACTTGTTGAAGATAGAGCGTTCCTTTTTGAAGCCCTTTTATAGTTCCGCTAACAGACGTGTTTTTAAGGGTTTGTGAGCAAGACGTTATTAAGATCGCAAGGACAAAGTATAAACTATTTTTCATGGTTGATTTTTAGACTCAAATATAATTATTTTTAAGCTGTTGCCGCTGCTAATTCTAAAAGTATTGTGCAACCAATCGCAGCAATCGTTCCAATGGCATAGCCTAATACAGCTAACAACACACCAACAGTCGCTAATGAGGGATGAAACGCGGCAGCGACGATAGGAGCGGAGGCAGCAGCCCCTACATTTGCTTGACTACCAACCGCCAAAAAGAAATAAGGCGCTCTTATTAATTTTGCAACTATAATTAAAAGTACGGCGTGAATAGACATCCAAACGACTCCAATAGCGATGAGTCCAGTATTGTCAAAGATTAAAGTTAAATCCATTTTCATTCCAATCGTTGCAACGAGGATGTAAATAAATACACTACCAAATTTACTAGCTCCTGCCCCTTCATAATTTTTTGCACTCGTAAATGAAAGACCGACCGCTACAAGTGTAGAAATACTGATCATCCAAAAGAACGAAGACCCTAAAAATGTAAAAATATTTCTTGACGTTTCAGATTCAATAGTTGCGACATAATCATTAAAAAATGGGGCAAGAAAATCAGAAGAGATGTGCGCAAAACTAACCGTCCCAAAGGCGATTCCTACCATAATCATAATATCGGTGAGTGTAGGGGTACGCTTCACACTTTCAGTAAATTCTGACACCTTTTCTTTAAGTGTTTCAATCGCAGAGGTGTCTGCTTTAAGCCATTTATTAATTCGGTCCGATTTTCCAATCCCAATTAATAATAACGCCATCCAAATATTGGCAACAACGATATCTACAAATACCATCCCTCCAAATAACTTTTGATTATAGCCATAAATTTCAAGCATCGCAGTTTGATTGGCACCGCCACCAATCCAGCTCCCCGCTAAAGTTGAGAGGCCTCTCCAAACGGCATCTGGACCAATTCCACCAACCGTTTCAGGAGATACCAATGCAATTAGATAGATAGCAATAGGCCCTCCAATAATGATTCCAATAGTTCCAGTAAAAAACATAATTAATGCTTTCCAGCCCAAGTTAACAACGCCTTTTAAATCAATGCTTAGAGTCATTAATACCAAAGCGGCGGGTAATAAATAGCGGCTCGCTACATAGTATAAACTACTGTTGTGTTGAGTTAATTGGCCACTAGGACTGAGTGTTTTCCATTCTGGAGCAATCCATCCTAAAGTTGTAAATAACGCAGGAATCATATAGGCCATAAACAGTCCTGGAACGATTTTATAAAATTTATGCCAAAATCCCGACGGACGAGATTCTGTATAAAAAATTAATGCGATGGCTGACATAAGTAAGCCAAAAACAATGGTATCATCTGTGAATAAAGGCGTCGTGTCTATCATGGTTTTTTTCTAGTTTGATTCAAATATAAGTAAAATCGTTTTTGGCACGAATATTGGTTAGTGTATAAGTGTATTGCCTAACGTTTGTTAGTAATATATTTTGGTTGGTTAGTGATAAAAGCATCGTTTTTTAAATGATGCTTTTTTCAGTTTGTGAAATTTAAGTTAAAATAGAATTACTCAAACATTCTGGCACGAAAGTTGACTTCAGTATTATATATTATTTATTAGTTTTTTGTAAGTAATATATTTTGGTTGGTTAGTAGTTAAAAGCATCATTTCCTAATGATGCTTTTTTCTTTTCGAATAAAATAGAGAGTTATTTTAGGAGTCTAAATGTTAAATTGATGCGTTTACCAATTCGTTTTTTAGTTTTCGAAATTTGGTGAAACCATTGGTGTTGTGTTTCGCCTTTCATGACTAATAAACTCCCGTTTTGTAAATTTAGTTTATACTTTTGGGTTTTTATTTTTTTGTGTTTCAGATGAAATAGGCGTTCTGCTCCAAAACTCACCGAGGCGATTACAGGGTTTTTTCCAAGTTCTTTTTCATCATCGGCATGCCAACCATTGCTATCTTGACCATCTCTATATAAGTTTATCAAACAGGAAGAGAAAGTCATTTTCGTGGCTTCTTCAATTGTTGTCTTTATAGAATTTAAAAGAGGCGTAAAGGGATGAGGCGTCATTGAAATATTAGAATAACGGTACGCTGTTTGGTTGTTCGCATAAAAAGCAGTCAATCGGGGTTGTTTGTAAACCTTTCCATATACTTTGATATCGTCTTCTTGCCAAGGCGTGTTTTGATATAATTCTTCTAAGAGTGCGTTTGCGTCTTCCAACCCAAAAAACTGCGGATAGTAATCAATTTCTGCGTCTTGTAGTGGAAGCGTTATAATTTCGGATGTATCAAATAGTGACATGCTCATAATTTGCTCTAAATTAACTTAAGTTTTAATTGGAGGCAAAAATTTTAACAAAAAAAGAGACTGCCTTTTCAGACAGTCTCTTCACTTTTTTCAAAATGCTTGAAAACAAATTATTTTATCATTTCGTAGCTACGATTAATAAAATTCGTCAACGCTTCTCCTTTAAGAAGACCTTGAGACAATTGTGCTAAATCTAAACTTTGGGTGATTAAGCGCTCTTGTTTTTTCTTAGTTTTAGTATTTAAAATTTCACTAACCAGTTCCGAGTTAATGTTTACAATAAGGTTATGCATTTCTGGCATATTTCCCATTCCAAACATACCGCCTCCGCCGCCAGTTTGTTGCATCTCTTTCATTCGACGCATAAATTCGGGTTGTGTGATCATGAAGGGCGCAGAATTGCTATCCATAGACTCTAGTTGAACCATGAATTTTTCTGAAGGTACCACTTCTTTCAGAATGGCTTCAAGGGTTGTTTTTTCTTCTTCATTAAGTTTAGAAACCGTTGCTTCATCTTTTTTAATCAAATTATCAACATGATCCGAATCGACTCGAACAAACGAAGTGTTTTCTTTCTCGCTTTCTAATTTTTGGATTAAGTGAGATACAATCGGTGAATCTAACAATAAAACTTCGTAGCCTTTTGTTTTTGCTGCTTCTATATAACTGTGTTGCTCGTCTTTATTGGAAGCATACAAAATCACTAACTTATCATCCTTATCTGTTTGGTTGGCTTTAATTTTGTTGTAAAGCTCTTCATACGTATAATACGTTCCGTCCACAGAAGGGTACAAGGCAAATGCTTCAGATTTTTCAAAGAATTTATCTTCAGAAAGCATCCCGTACTCAATCACGATTTTAATATCATTCCATTTAGATTCAAAATCGTCTCTGTTTGAATTGAAAAGAGATTTCATTTTATCTGCCACTTTTTTAGTGATATAAGAAGCAATTTTTTTGACAGCACCATCAGCCTGAAGGTACGAACGAGATACATTTAAGGGAATGTCTGGAGAATCAATCACCCCACGAAGCATGGTTAAAAATTCAGGGACAATCCCTTCAACATTATCCGTTACAAACACTTGGTTTTGATACAATTGGATTTTATCCTTTTGCATGTTCATATCATTACCCATTTTTGGGAAATATAAAATCCCTGTCAAATTGAAAGGATAATCTACATTTAAATGAATGTTAAATAAAGGCTCTTCAAACTGCATAGGATACAGTTCGCGGTAAAAACTTTTATAATCTTCATCTTTCAAATCGGCAGGAAGCTTTGTCCAAGCTGGTGACGGGTTGTTAATGATGTTGTCTACCGTTACTTTACGTTGAGGCTCCGTGGTTTCTTTACCGTCTTTATCAGTAGTAGTTTCAGGGACATGCGTCTCATCATTTTCTTCTTTGGTTCCAAATTTAATTGGAATCGGCATGAATTTATTATATTTATTTAAAAGGGTTGTGATACGACCTTCTTCAAGAAATTCCGTAGAATCTTCAGCAATATGTAAAATAATTTCAGTCCCTCGTTCTGTTTTGTCCGACCCTTCAAGTGTGTATTGAGGGCTACCATCACAAGTCCAATGCGCTGCGGGCTCGTCTTTGAAAGATTTTGTGATGATTTCAACTTTTTCAGCCACCATAAATGCCGAGTAAAAGCCTAACCCAAAATGACCTATAATGCCAGAATCATCTAATTTATCTTTATACTTATCTAAAAACTCTTCTGCCCCAGAAAAAGCAACTTCATTAATGTATTTTTGAACTTCCTCTGAAGTCATTCCTAAACCTTGATCAATAATATGAAGCTTTTTTCCTTCTTTATCGATTTTAATTTCAATTTTAGGCGTGCCATACTTTACACTGACTTCCCCAATATTGGTGAGGTGCTTTAGTTTTAGAGTTGCATCGGTTGCATTACTGACAAGCTCACGCAAGAATATTTCGTGATCGCTATAGAGGAATTTTTTAATCAGTGGAAAAATATTATCTACGGATACATTAATCGTTCCTTTTGACATAATTGTGATTGTTTTTAAGTTATATTTGAATTCTATAGTCAAAAAAAATACCAAATATTAAAAAGTGACAAACTGACATTTTAGTTTATATTTGTTTCACTTTTTACAAAAAACACAGGATGTACAACTCAAAAATCATAGGTTTAGGTCATTATGTGCCAGAAAACATTGTCACGAATGACGATTTGTCTAAAGTCATGGACACGACGGACGAATGGATTCAGGAACGCACTGGCATCAAAGAACGTCGATGGGTAAAACCAGGCGATGGACAATCAACCTTTACAATGGGTTTGGAAGCTGCCAAAAAGGCCATTTCAAACGCTGGGATCAACAAAGAAGACCTCGATCTTATTGTTTTTGCTACTTTAAGTCCAGATTATTATTTCCCAGGTCCTGGAGTTCAAATTCAAGAAGCTTTAGAAATTGATACTGTTGCCGCCTTAGATATTAGAGCGCAATGTTCTGGATTTGTATACTCGATTTCTGTAGCCGATCAGTTTATTAAAACAGGGATGTATAAAAATATTCTTGTGATTGGAAGTGAATTACAATCTCATGGAATTGATAAATCGACTCGAGGTCGCAGTATTTCAGTTATTTTTGGGGATGGCGCTGGTGCTGCTGTATTATCACGTGAAGAAGATATTTCAAAAGGGATTCTTTCCACTCATATACACTCTGAAGGAAAGCATGCTCTTGAGCTAGCAACCGAAGCACCAGGAATGGGCACCCGTTGGGTGACCGATATTATTAAAGATAATGATGCTGAAGATTTAAGTTACCGTCCTTATATGAATGGTCAATTTGTGTTTAAACATGCTGTCAAACGTTTTAGCGAGGTGATTACTGAAGGGTTACAAAAAAATAATTTAGAGGTGTCTGATATTGATATGTTAATTCCTCATCAAGCTAATTTGAGGATTTCTCAATTCATTCAAAAACGATTTGCACTTTCTGACGATCAGGTTTATAATAACATTCAAAAATACGGCAACACAACTGCTGCCTCCATTCCAATTGCATTGTCCGAAGCGCACGAACAAGGAAAAATTAAAGAAGGCGACACCGTTGTCTTAGCTGCTTTTGGCAGTGGGTTTACCTGGGGATCTGTGATTATAAAATGGTAGTTTTTCGGGTTACAGAAATCCACCACCAGATTTTTCGTCATCTGATCTGTTTTTACGCGATTTCGCACTGTATTTAGTGCTTCCAAATCGATAGGTGAGACCCAAATAAATGGTGTTGCTTTCCCAGTTAAACTCACCTTCTTGTACATAAGGGCTTGTCCCATCAAACCTAAATTTCATGGTATTAAAAATGTCATTGTAGTTCAGGCTGATACTGCCTTTGCCTTCGTCAAAACTGAAGCGTGATCCGACATTCACAAAGTACATTGGCTTCACGTTAAACTGCAAATTTGAGTTTCGTCCTCTGTAAAAACCAAAGGCAGTGAGGTTAACTTTCTTACTAACTTTAAAACTGTTGTATAATCTAAAATTCCACGCGACATTGTCAACTGAATTTGTTTCTGTGATGATATCCTTAATAACGGCAGTTTCAATTGGGGCGTTTAGCCGCTCTGCGATCCCCATAAGTGTTTGAGAATACAAATCAAAACTACCGTTTAAACTCCACCATTTTTTTGGTTTTAAGCTAGTCGATAATTCAACTCCAAAAGCAGTTGAATCGTCGAAATTATCATGGGTTAAAATCAAACGACCCGAATTCACGTCGGAACGATCAATAAATAAAGCTCGGTTAATTTCATTTGAAATTTGTCGGTAATAAGTTCCAAAAGTAACACTACCACCTTTAATGTTCCGGATGTAATTAAATTCAACCGAATTGGTGAATTGAGGTTAAAGATTGATGTTTCCATAGGAAGATACTAAGGGTGTGCTCCATTCTTTGATAGGGTTTATTTGGCCAATCCCTGGACGGTCGATACGTCTGCTGTAATTAAGTTGAAAAGAATTTTTTTCAGAAGCTTCATACGTAATGTAAGCCGACGGATAGAGCTCGAAATAGTCATTTGAAAAACGATCTTCAGTAATCTTATTTAACGGTTGACTTGCTTGAATCGCTAAGGCATTCACTTCTACATTTTCCAATCGCAATCCCAACTGATACGACCATTTGTCAATTTTCCGGTTATAATTCCCATACAGTGCATAAATATCTCGTGTGTAATCAAAATTTGTATTTGGGGTTGGGATAAGTACTCCTTCATCGTTAAAAGTATCCCCTGTAGATTCATATCCAATTAAAGAATTAAAGAGATTCGCTTGTACGCCAAGTTCTATTTTTGAGTGTTCGTCAATAGAATTCGCAAAGTCAAGATTGATCGTCGTTCGTTTTCGGTCTGTTTTGTTGAGGTCGATATAATCAGTGCTATTGCCCACAGTGAATAAAAAGTCGGCAACGCTTTTGCTGGTGTAGGTGTTGTGGTCAATTTCAAATTCTAGGTTATGACCATCGTCATCAAAATCTATCTTATAATCAAAATTGTATTGACTGGTGGAATCATCGCCATCATCAAGCCAAAATTGAGTCTGATTGAATGAAGCATCGTTGGCATATATAGCATTTGATTCCCCGTCATTTTTGGAATCTGATGTATTCTGATTTGTAAAAATGGACAGTGTATGTTTGTCGTTAATGTAATAATCCACTCCAAATTTCAATAAATGAGATTTGCTGTCGTCGTTAAATTTAAACAATTGTTTGGAATTATTTTCAGGCCGCTTGATGAAGCCATTATTTTTATTCTTAGAAATATTATTACTGTAATTCGCAAAAACATTGAACTTCCCATTTCGGTAATTGGTGGTGAGGGCATTGGTGAGTTTCGCTGTTTTTTCATAAGAAATACCTGTACTAAAGTTCCCATTAAAACCCAGCATGGTATTTTTATGTAAAATGATATTAATCAATCCACTCATCCCTTCGGGGTTATATTTTGCAGATGGATTGGTGATCAATTCGATGGATTTTATGGCGGTAGACGGAATTTGTTTTAACAATTGAGCGGTTGGGATATTCGATAATTTCCCGTCGACCATGACCCGAACATTTGTATTTCCTCTCATGCTAATATCCCCCGTTTGTGTATCAACACTTATTGAAGGGATGCCAACCATGAGTTCTGAAGCGGTTCCACTAGCCGCTAAATCTTTTCCAATCGTAATCACTTTTCGGTCTACTTTTTGTTGGATACTAGACGTTTCAGCGATGACCGTGACTTCCTCAAGAGCTGTGTTGTCTTCTTCCAACATAAGGGTTCCTAAATCAATCTTATTGGTGCCTTTATCCATCGTAATTTTGCGGTCTAACGTCTTATAACCAATGTATTGAATAGAAACGATAAAGGCATTTTCTTTAATATTCGAAATTTTAAAATAGCCTTCTTCATCTGTGATCCCTCCGGTGATGATGGTTCCTGATGTGGACTTAATAATAATATTGACGTAAGGAAGGGCTTGGTTGAGTTTTGAGTCGATCACATGACCGCTGATTTCTCCACCACCTATGGAATTGATGGCGTAGAGCGTTGGATTTAAAAACACAAACAGAGTAAGTAATACTGCAATTTTTTTCATTTCTTTGGATATAATTTAGGGGCTTTAGTTGGTTAGACGACCATAAAATACTATTGTTACTATTTTTTTTAAATTAATTCATTTTTAACACAATGTCAGAAACTAAAACACTCGTTCTTGGGGCTTCATTAAATCCTGAAAGATATTCTAATATCGCGCTGCATAAATTGAACTCCAATGCTATTGAAACCAAAGCATTTGGTTTAAAAAAAGGAACGGTTTGTGGAATTGAAATTGATACAGAGTTACAAACTTATAAAGACATTCATACGGTCACCTTATATTTAAACCCAAAAAGACAAGAAGTGTATTATGAGTATATCATCGGCCTAAAACCTGCGCGTGTGATCTTTAACCCTGGGACCGAAAATCCCGTATTTTATGAGCGGTTAAACCAGGCTTTTATCAGTTATGAAGTGGCATGTACCTTGGTCTTACTTTCGACGAATCAGTATTAATCCTAAAAAAGTTAAGAGCCCATTAAGGGGGAGGAGTTCGTAGCCGATGACATAGCCGCCTAAAGATTCTGAAGGGATTTTTCCAATTAAAAACACGATCGTCACTGAAGCGAGTGCAACCATCCAAACATACCGATCTTTTATCTTATAATTTGTAAAGATTCCAAAAGAAAAGAGTCCCAAAAGAGGCCCGTAGGTGTAACCCGCGACGGTTAATAAGCTGTCAATAACGTTGGAGTTTAGAATGTATTTAAAAGCGATGATGACCACCACCAAAAGCACACTCATTCCAATATGTGTTTTTTTACGAATTGATTTTTGCTCGTGTTCAGATTTATCTTTCAGATCCAAAATATCCACACAAAAAGAGGTCGTCAAGGACGTCAAGGCACTATCGGCACTACTGTAAGCAGCGGCAATCAATCCCAAAATAAAAGTAATACCTAGTGTAATTCCTAAACCACTGTTCAAAGCAATTTCTGGAAACAATAAATCTGTTTTAGGTTTGCCGTCTAGAAGTGGAATTGCGATATTATTTTTCTTGGCATAAATAAATAATAGCGCCCCAAGAAGCATAAATAAAAAGGTCACAAAAGTAAGTACAATGCTAAAGGATAGCATATTTTTCTGAGCGTCTTTTAGTGATTTGCACGTTAGGTTTTTTTGCATCATGTCCTGATCCAATCCGGTCATACAAATGGTGATAAACAGACCGCCAAAAAAGGATTTCAGAAAGTAGTTTTTTTCTAGAATATTATCAGTATTAAAAATAGTGCTGTAGGATTTTAATTCATCAGAAGCCAGAAATTCTGTAAAACTCCAGCCCAAACTATCGGTGATAAAATAGATGGACAATACCACTGCCGTGATCATAAATAAGGTTTGAAGCGTATCCGTCCAAACAATGGTTTTAATGCCGCCTCTAAAGGTGTAAATCCAAATTAGTAAAATAGAAATCATGACCGTAATTTCGAAAGGGACATTCCACTCATTAAATACAAATTGTTGCAATACAATGGCGACTAAATACAATCGGAAGGCAGCGCCTAAAACTCGAGACACAAAAAAGAAAAAAGCCCCAGTTTTGTGGCTTACAAACCCAAACCGTTGAAAAAGATACTCGTATATGGAGGTTAAATTTAATTTATAATACACAGGAAGCAGCACAAAAGCGACCACCACATAGCCCACCATATAACCCAATACCACTTGAAAATAACTAAACTGAGAGGCATCCACCCAGCCAGGAACCGATATAAAAGTAACCCCCGACAACGATGCGCCAATCATTCCAAAAGCCACCAGGTACCAGGGTGATTGTTTACCGGCTTTAAAAAAGTCCACATTGGAGTCGTTTTTCCCTGTCAAATATGAAATGAGAATTAATACTAGAAAATACCCTAAAAGGAGTGTAATAATTAAAAAAGAACTCATGTGCTAAAATAGTATTGGTTACCTTTACAATATTAACCAATTATAACTTTATTATGAATAAATCAACCTTTATTTTAGGGGTTTTCCTATTGTCGTTTTTATCTATCGAAGCTCAAGACTATCTTGAGATGATGAACTCAAACCAATACACAGTTTTAGAAGTTCAAAATGCTGCACAAGCCTATTTTGAAAACAGAGATACTGGTAGAGGAACTGGCTACAAAAGTTTTAAACGCTGGGAGTATGATGCGATTCGCATGCAAGATGACAATGGACTTTTAAAGTCACCTTCGTTTTATTATAAGGAGTTAGAACGGTACAATTCCTATCAAAACAAGTCTACACAATTAGGACGAATGAATACGATCCCTAACTGGGAACAATTAGGGCCATCCTATTGGAATCAAACTTCGGGCTGGAATCCAGGTGTTGGACGAATTACCAGTATAGCCATTGATCCCAACGATGAAGATCATATCATTATTGGATCTCCAGGGGGCGGTGTTTGGAAAACTACTAATGGTACTGCAACCTGGACTGCATTAACAGATAATCTCTCCAATATTGAGGTGTATGCATTGACAATACACCCTAGTAAGCCAAATGTATATTATTGGGGAAGTAGTAATGGTGTTATTTTTCAATCTATAAACTCTGGGGCAACTTGGAACGAATTAGCTGATACAGGGGATGGAAATGTTAATAAAATTTTAATCAACCCAAATAATATAGATCAGCTATTTTGTTCAACCCAATTTTCTGGAGTTTTTCAATCTATAGATGGTGGTCAGAGTTGGGAGAAAATCCACACAGATTCTTATAGAGGGTACGATATAGAGTTTAAGCCAGATGATACCAGTACGATTTACGCTTCGGGGGATTCATTTTTTAAATCAACAAATGGCGGTCAGAGTTTTACAAAAACTCAACAGTATACTGTAATCCCTTATTTCCCAGTAACGCCACAATTTTGGAGTCAAGGATATGTGTCTGGGACTACGGATTGGACCATAGCTGAATCTAACCTGAATAATTCTGTGACTCCTAGAAGTGGATTAAAGTTAGCTCGTTTTGCTAAGAATTATGCTTCCTATCCAATTACCAAGTTAATATCACCAGCTCTTAATATTTCTGGCAGCTCGGACCCAGTTTTAAAATTTTATTTTACAAGTGTCAATTGGGATGGCGACGTAGATGAGCTCAATATTTTTTATAAAACAGGACCCGAAGCAACATGGACTTCACTTGCGACTATATCCAATGAGGTTACAGCATGGCAAGAGGTTTCACTTGATTTACCAAATCCATCTGGAGACTATTATATAGCGTTTGAAGGAACATCAAACTATGCTAGAGGGATTACTCTAGATGATGTTTCTGTAGAGGATCCTACATTAGGGATTGTGTTTTCAGATGATTTTGATGCTTTAATTTCTCCTATTCCCGAAAGCTTTAGTAATAGCCCAAAAATGATAGGCGTTTCTGCAAACAATCCTGAGGTTGTGTATGTACTTGAAGCTAATAGTGGCAGATTTGGAGGGTTTTATAAATCAACCGATAGTGGTTCTAGTTTTTCTAAATTAGACCATGCCGGAAAAAATTATTTTGGCTATGAATCAGATGCAAGTGACAACAGAGGGCAGGCGCCAAGAGATATGGATGTCATCGTTAACCCATCTGATGTAGATGACGTTCACATTGCGGGCATCCTTTCTTGGAGATCAACCAATGGCGGTACGGATTTTACGGTGACCTCACAATGGCAACCAGGCTCTGCAGCAAATCAAAACATAGGGTACTGTCATGCCGACATTGATCTTATGATCTATCATAATGACAAAATATATGTGGGGAGTGATGGTGGTATTTTTGTGGCTAATGACCCGCTGAATGTCAGTAGTACTTACTATACCGATTTAACAGCTGGTTTGGGAATTCGTCAATTTTATAAAATTGGAATCAGCCAAACAGACCCTGTGATTGTTTCCGGAGGCTCACAAGACAATGGAACTTCGGTTTATAGAGCAGACGGTATTTGGTATGATTGGTTAGGAGCTGATGGGATGGAAACTTTTGTTGACCATTCAAATCCTGATATCTTATATGGGACCTCTCAAGGAGGGACGTTATACAAATCATACGATCAAGGAGCTAGTAGTAATTGGATCAACCATGGATATTTTGACGATATTGATGGCCCTGATGGTAGTTGGGTGACCCCTTTTGAGCAAGACCCTAATGTTGCTGCGACATTATACTCTGGATATCGTGAAATATACAAATCCCTTGATGGTGGTGATTCTTGGAACTCTATCTCACAAGATTTTGGTGCCAAAGCGAATCATCTAAAAATAGCACCCTCGGATAGCGATACCATGTATGCTGCGTTTAGGAGTAATCTTTACAAAACGACCAATGGTGGCTCAGACGGCGATTGGGTGCAACTGACAGGGTTTTCTGGAGATATCAATTCCATTGCCCTTCATCCTACCAATCCTAGTAAACTAGCCATTGCGACCGCTTCATCAGATAAAATCTATGTTTCAATTGATGGTGGCGCAACTTGGAGTGTTGCAAAACATGACTTGCCGAATTTTAGTGCCTTGGCCTTGGTATGGGATACGACTTATGACGAAGATATATTGTACCTAGGAATGAATTATGGGATTTATTACCTCAGAAATAATGAAACATCGTGGACGCCTTATGATACTGGACTGCCTAATGTTAAAGTTAATGAGCTAGAAATCAATACGGCAGATAATAAATTGTATGTGGCAACATACGGACGTGGATTGTGGCGTGTTAATTTGTACAATCCTGCAGGCTTAGGCGTGGATGACTTAGAAGTTTCGGAGTTGGTTTTATCACCAAACCCGACCACAGGGATCTTTAAACTGAATTGGAAATTAAACACTCAAGTGACTATCAAAATATATGATACGCTTGGAAAGTTGGTTTTTTATGAAAAAAACAGAGATTTATCTCAAAATCCTGAAATAGAATTACAGGCTCCAAAAGGAATTTACTTCTTAAAAGTCAATTCATTAAGTCAGGGGATTACTAAAAAATTAATTATAAACTAATTCCAATTTCAAAGGTTTATAGGTTTTTAAAATTATGACATAAGTTTATCAAAAATTTATGTCATTTTTTTTATAAAAAGAGTCTAATCCCCCATTACGTTGTAGCAAAATTAGTTAATAAGAAGTGTTAAAGTTAAAATGAAGTCCATGAGGTTTATTTATTTTTAATTATATTGCTATTCCTTAGCATTCTACATTATGAATAAACCTACCTTACTATTATTCACCTGCTTATTGATGTTTTTAAATCTCGAATCTCAAGAGTATCAAGAGATGATCAATTTAGAGCAATACACTGTTCAAGACATTCAAAATGCTGCACAAGCCTATTTTAAAAACAAAGATAAAGGAAGAGGGACTGGCTATAAAAGTTTTAAACGTTGGGAGTATAATGCCCTTCGTATGCAAGATAACAGTGGGTTTTTAAAGTCGCCTTCGTTTTACTACAACGAGTTAGAGCGGTACAATTCATTCAAAAATAAATCGATTCAATTAGGTCGAGCGACCACCGTTTCTAGTTGGGAACAATTGGGACCTACAGACTGGAATCAAACTTCTGGTTGGAATCCGGGAGTTGGGCGAATTACCAGTATCGCAATAGATCCTAGTGATGTAAATCATATCATTGTTGGATCTCCAACGGGCGGCGTTTGGAAATCCCTTGACGGCGGAGCAACTTGGTCGCCATTAACCGATAACCTTTCTAATATAGTAGTCTATGCATTGACCATAGATCCACTGGATTCAAATACATATTATTGGGGAAGTTCTTTTGGGGTGATTTTTAAATCTATAGATGCTGGGTCTACTTGGAATGAATTTGCGGACACAGGAAATGGAACTGTCAACAAAATTTTAATTAATCCAACAAATACTAACCAACTATTTTGTTCTTCAAGAGGTGAAGGTGTTTTTCAATCTACAGATGGCGGCTTAAACTGGGTAAAAATTCATTCAGAGTCTAAAACCGCTTACGATGTAGAGTTTAAACCTGGAGACACAAATACGATTTATGCTTCTGGAAATAAATTTTTCAAATCGGAGGATGGTGGTGAAACTTTTGTAAAGATTCAAGGAGGTGATGCTTTAGATTTGTGGTCTCAAGACTATGAATCTGGGTCTACAGACTGGATATTAGCTGGATCTAACCAAAATAATTCTGTGACTGCTAGAAGCGGATCAAGGTTAGCGCTTTTTTATCAGCCGGATTTTACCCGTCCAAAGACCAAATTAATATCACCACCACTCAATATTATAGGCAGCACGGCCCCTATTTTAAAATTTTCTTTTACAAATGTTAGTTTTGCAGGGAATACTGAAGAGCTCAAGGTTTTTTATAAAACAGGATTGAATGAACCATGGTTTCTACTTGGAACTACTGCAGTAGAAGTTAATAATTGGGTAGAGATTTCAATTAATTTACCAGATCCGTCTGGAGATTATTATATAGCGTTTGAAGGGACGTCAAACTATGCAAGAGGATTGACATTGGATGATATTTCAGTTGAAGATCCTACACTAGGGGTTGTTTTTTCAGATGATTTTGAGTCTCTTCCAGAATTCAACGGTTTTAATTATGGTGCAAAAATGATAGGCGTTTCTGCAGACAACCCTGAAGTTGTTTATATCTTAGAAGAGAAAAATAGACAATTCGGTGGCCTTTACAAGTCCATTGATGGAGGCGATCAATTTTCAAAATTAGAGCATGCCAATAAAAATTATTTCGGCTATAGCTCAAGTGCGGATGATGTCAATGGCCAAGCGCCTAGAGATATGGATATCATCGTTAACCCATCTGATGTGAATGACGTTCATATTGCGGGCATCCTTTCTTGGAGATCAACCAATGGCGGGGTGGATTTTACGGTGACCTCACAATGGATTCCACAGACTGCAGCAAGTCAAGACATAGGGTACTGCCATGCTGATATTGAGATAATGATATATCATAATGACAAAATATATGTGGGTAGTGATGGCGGTATTTTTGTAGCCAATGACCCACTGAATGTCAGTAGAACTTACTATACCGATTTATCCGCTGGTTTGGGGATACGTCAATTTTATAAAATTGGAATTAGTCAAACAGATCCGGTCATTGTTTCTGGAGGTTCTCAAGACAATGGAACCTCGGTTTATAGAGCAGATGGCGTTTGGTATGATTGGTTAGGGGCCGATGGCACGGAATCTTTTGTAGACCATTCAAATTCCAATATTTTATATGGTTCATCTCAAAGAGGAAGGTTATATAAATCATTTAATCAGGGAGCTACCAGGATTGACATTAATTTTGGAGATTTTAACAGAGATGGTTCTACTGATGGCAATTTTGTAACTCCCTTTGAGCAAGATCCTAGCGAAGCTGCGACGCTGTATTCTGGGTATAGTCAAATATATAAATCAACAGATCGTGGGACTACTTGGAACTCAATTTCACAAGATTTTGGTAATAATGCCACTCAACTAAAAATAGCACCCTCGGATAGCAATACCATGTATGCGGCATTTAGATCAAGTATTTATAAAACAACGAACGGTGGAGCAGTCGGAAATTGGTCACGACTAATAGGATTTTCGGGTTATATTACTTCAATTGCCATTCATCCTACAAATCCAAATAAAATAGCCATTGCAACAACTTCGTCAGCCAAAGTATATATTTCAAGTGATGGTGGCGCTACTTGGACTAGTGTAGTTTATGACTTACCGAATTTTAGTGCCTTAGCCTTGGTGTGGGATACGACCTACGACGAAGATATATTGTACCTAGGAATGAATTATGGGATTTATTACCTTAGAGAAGATGGAACATCGTGGACGTCTTATAATACGGGACTGCCAAATATTCAAATTAATGAACTGGAGATAAACACGGCAGATAAAAAATTGTATGTGGCAACATTCGGACGTGGATTGTGGCGTGTTAATTTGTACAACCCAGCTAGCTTAGGCGTGGATGACTTAGAAGTTTCGGAGTTGATTTTATCACCAAACCCGACCACAGGAATTTTTAAACTGAATTGGAAATTAAACACTCAAGTGACCATAAAAATTTATGATCCGCTAGGGAAATTAGTTTTTTATGAAAAAAATAGAAATTTATCCCAAAACCCTCTAATAGAATTACAGGCTCCAAAAGGGGTTTATTTCTTAAAAGTCAATTCATTAAATAAGGAAGTCACTAAAAAATTAATTATAAACTAACCTCTATTTCGAAGTTTCAGGAGTCTTTAAATTGATGACACAAGTTCGCATAAATTTATCTAAATTTGTGTCATGGAATTTTCATCAAAATTATTACAAAGTGCTGTGGACGAAGTTGCGCAATTGCCTGGTATCGGACGTCGGACTGCTTTACGCCTCGTGTTGCATTTGATGCGTCAGCCTGAGTCGCAAACACTTCATTTGGCGGATGCCTTGCAAAAGATGCGTCAGAATATTAACTTTTGTAAAAACTGCCACAATATTAGTGATTCAGAATTGTGTGAAATTTGCATCAATACCAACCGTCAACAAGACGTGGTGTGTGTGGTAGAAGATATTAGAGATGTGATGGCTATTGAAAGTACCGCATCTTACAGAGGTGTTTATCATGTGCTAGGGGGTAAAATATCTCCGATGGACGGCGTCGGACCTCACGATTTAAAAATTAACAGCTTAATTGAAAAAATTCGGTTAGGAAATACGAAAGAACTTATTTTTGCGTTAAGTTCTACGATGGAAGGCGATACGACCAATTTTTATATTTTTAAACAAATTCAAGATACCGATGTAAAAATCTCAACCATTGCGCGTGGAATTTCTGTCGGAGACGAGTTAGAATATGCCGACGAAGTTACGCTTGGACGAAGCATCACCAATAGAATTCCATTTGAACTCTCTCTTAAATCCTAAATTGTCTTGAAGCTATCAGTTGTCATTCTAAATTATAATGTGCGCTACTTTCTGGAACTTTGCTTGCAAAGTGTAGAAGCAGCTTTAGTCGATATTCCTTCAGAAATTATTGTGATAGACAATAATTCAAAGGATGACAGTTGCAAGATGGTAAAGGAACAATTCCCATCAGTACTTTTAATTCAGAACACATCAAACGTAGGATTTTCAATAGCCAATAATCAAGCAGTTAAAGTTGCCAAGGGTGCGTATGTCTGTATTCTAAACCCAGATACAGTGGTCGCGGAAGACACTTTTAAAACAATTCTCAACTTTGCAGATACACAAACAAACTTAGGAATTATTGGCTGTCGATTGGTTGATGGTTCTGGGAAATTTCTTCCTGAGAGTAAACGAAATATTCCTGTAGTTAAAATTGCGATTAAAAAAATACTTGGAAATTCTCAACCGTATTATGCGACTCATGTTAAGGAACATGAGACTGCAAAAGTTGAGGTTTTAGTGGGTGCATTTATGTTACTCAAACGATCGTTATATGAGTCCTTAAAGGGCTTCGACGAAGATTACTTTATGTATGGAGAAGATATCGATTTTTCTTATAAATCGCTTAAAGAGGGCTATGATAATTATTATTTTGGAGGCACCACCGTTATTCATTATAAAGGCGAAAGTACACGAAGAAATGAAATGTATCTTAAACGGTTTTATGGCGCCATGCAGATTTTTCATCAAAAACATTTTAAATCCAATTTCTTTTCTGATTTGTTGGTTTCTGTAGCAATCAAACTATTAGTTCTATTAAAGCCATTGAAACAGCAACAACCAGAAATCAAATATAAATCGGTATTAATTTCATCAAATCCAGAAGCTCAATTAGTTGAAAAATTAAATCCAACGCTGATCGCTTCAGTAGATGAAGTAAGCGCAAGTTCTGAATTTATTTTTGATGCATCAACGTTGTCATTTAAGTCGATTATTGATCAGATGCAGGTTTCTAAACCCAAACAGTCTATTTATAAAATTCAACCCAGAAATTGCACCTATATTCTTGGGAGTAATTCAGCGGACAGTATCGGAGACGTAATACAATTCTGATATTTATAAGTTGTTTCATCTATTTTAGTTAATTTTGTAGTCTATATTAATTTACCTATTCGCATAAAACTATGGCAAAATTTGAACTTAAATTACCCAAAATGGGTGAGAGTGTAGCCGAAGCCACGCTGACAGCATGGCTCAAAGAAGTAGGCGATACCATTGAAGCTGATGAAGCAGTTTTAGAAATTGCAACAGATAAGGTCGATAGTGAAATACCGAGTGAAGTTGAAGGCATCTTAATTCAGAAATTATTTGAAGTGGATGCGATTATAGAAGTTGGACAAACGATCGCAATTATTGAGACAGAATCTAGTTTCGAGACTGTCAACGCGTCTATTCCAGACGTCATCCCATCTAAAGAACCAGTAGAAGCTGTGGAATTAGAATCCTCTATTGAAAAAATTCAAGAAACCTTGACTTCGATAGCCTCAAATGACGCACGTTTTTATTCGCCCCTAGTAAAAAACATTGCTAAAAAAGAAGGCATTACACAATCTGAACTGGATGCCGTAAAAGGCTCTGGAAAAGAAGGACGAGTGACCAAACAAGATATATTGTCCTATTTGTCAAATAAACCTAATTCGCCACAACCGCAGTCACAACCAGTCGTACAAGAAACGCAAGTGGATACTAGTGTCCTTTCGACGCCTTCTATATCTGCCGTCACTCCAGTAATGAGCCGTGGAGAAGATGAAATCATAGAGATGACGCGTATGGGCAAGCTAGTTTCTAAGCATATGACTAATTCACTTCAAACGGCGGCACATGTGCAGTCTTTTATTGAAGTAGATGTGACTAAGATTTGGAATTGGAGGCTAAAAATTAAAGATAGTTTTAAAGCTCGAGAAGGGCAAAACATCACTTTTACCCCAATATTTATGGAAGCTGTGGCACATGCATTAACCTTGCATCCAATGCTGAATGTGTCGGTTCAAGATGGAAAAATAATCAAACGAAAAAACATCAATATCGGAATGGCTGCGGCTTTAGAAGATGGCAATTTAATTGTCCCCGTCATCAAAAATGCAGATCAATTAAACCTTATTGGGATGACCAAAAGAGTCAATGATTTGGCGATCCGTGCACGAACGAATCAATTAAAACCAGATGATATTCAAGATGGAACCTATACCGTGACTAATGTTGGCGGATTTGGAAGTATCATGGGAACGCCTATTATCAATCAACCACAAGTTGGAATTCTTGCGCTTGGAGCCATCAGAAAAGTCCCAGCAGTGATTGAAACTAGTGAAGGCGATTTTATTGGAATTAGACAAAAAATGTTTTTATCACATTCTTATGACCACCGAGTGGTCAATGGAGCGCTTGGCGGTCAGTTTATAAAAACTGTCAAAGAATACCTCGAAGCATGGGATGAAACTCGAACACTATAATTATGCAACTAAACCTAAACAAATCCATTTGTTTCTTTGATTTAGAAACCACTGGTATCAGTATTACCAAAGACCGAATTGTTGAAATTTCTATTTTAAAAGTAAACCCCGACGGTTCAGAAGAAAAGAAAACCTGGTTAGTAAATCCAGAAATGCCAATTCCGCCACAAGTCGTTGCAGTTCACGGCATCACCAATGAGAAAGTGGCCAATGCTCCCACATTTAATACACTTGCTAAAGAAGTTAATACATGGATTAAAGATTCTGATTTAGGAGGCTTTAATTCCAATCGTTTCGACATTCCTTTATTGGCCGAAGAAATGCTAAGAGCAGGTATTGATTTTGATATGAAAAACAGGCAATCGGTAGATGTACAAACGATTTTTCATAAAATGGAGCAACGCACGTTGACTGCAGCATTTAAGTTTTACTGCGATAGAAGTCTCGAAGATGCGCATAGTGCAGAAGCCGATACCATGGCGACCTATGAAGTTTTAAAAGCACAACTGGATCGTTATGAAGATTTAGAAAACGATACAAAATTTTTAGCCGACTTTAGTTCTCGAAAAAAACTCGCTGACTTTGCTGGTTTTATTGCGTATGATAAAGACGGTGATGAATGCTTTTCTTTTGGAAAACATAAGGGAAAAAAAGTGACGGAAATTCTTGAAAAAGAGCCTGGATATTTTGGGTGGTTACTTTCTGCAGATTTCCCGCTTTACACCAAAAAAGTATTAACAGCCATCAAACTACGGGCGTTTAATAATAAACTTCAATAATGAAGCTAATTTGTATTGGGCGTAATTATGCGCAACACATTTCAGAGCTCAAAAATGAAAAGCCAAAAGAACCGGTTATTTTTTTGAAACCTGATACCGCAATCCTTTTAAAAAAACAACCCTTTTTTATTCCCGATTTTTCTGATGAGGTGCATCACGAAGTCGAAGTCTTAGTAAAAATAAATCGCGTTGGCAAATACATCGATTCAAAATTCGCTCATAAATACTACGATCAAATTGGTTTAGGGATTGACTTTACGGCACGAGATCTTCAACATAAACTCAAAGAAAAAGGATTGCCTTGGGAAAAATCAAAAGCCTTTGACGGCTCGGCTGTCGTTGGTAAATGGGTGTCAAAATCCAATTTTGAGTCTCTTTCTAATCTTCAATTTAGTTTACATAAAAACGATGAAATTGTACAGTCAGCGAGTACCAATGAGATGCTTTGGAATATTGACGATATCATCGCATACGTCTCTCAATTTTTCACTTTAAAAATTGGAGATATTATTTTTACAGGAACCCCTTCTGGCGTGAGTCGGGTGCAACCGAATGATTCTTTAAAAGGATATATTGGTGAGGAAGAATTTTTTTCAATCAAAGTTAAATAACATATGAAAGCAGAAATAATTACGATTGGAGATGAAATTTTAATTGGTCAAATCGTGGACACTAATTCTGCGTTTATAGCGACAGAGTTGAATAAAATAGGCGTATCAGTGTATCAAATCACATCCGTTCAAGATGATAAGACTCATATTTTGAAAGCGTTTGAAGCGGCTGAAAAACAGGTTGATATTGTGATCATTACAGGCGGACTTGGTCCTACAAAAGATGATATTACCAAAACAACTTTAGCCCAGTATTTTGATGATACCTTGGTGTATGATGAAGCAGTCTTGAAAAATATCAAGTACCTATGGGAGCATTTTGTAAAACAACCCTTGTTACAGGTTAATATCGATCAATCGCTGGTGCTTTCTAAAGCCACAGCATTAATGAATAAATCAGGGAGTGCGCCCGGCATGTGGCTCGAAAAAAATAACACTATTTTTATTTCATTACCCGGGGTGCCTTACGAGATGAAAGGCTTGATGAATGATGAGGTTTTGCCTAGAATCTCTGAAAAATTTGACCGTCCATTTATACTACACAAAACACTTCTAACCTATGGGCTAGGGGAGAGTGTCATTGCCGATCGGATTAAGGATTGGGAAGCGGCCTTGCCAGAATCTATAAAACTTGCCTATTTGCCAAATTTAGGAAGAGTTCGATTGCGATTGTCCTCAACAGGTTTCGATAAAGCAGCAATCACTGCGGGGGTCGACGCACAAGTTTCGGCCTTATTACCCTTAATAAATGATGTGTTTGTAGGGTTTGAAGAGCAATCGTCTATTGAACAAATCATTGGCAATCAACTTGTAAAACACGGAAAAACGCTTGCAGTAGCCGAAAGTTGTACTGGCGGTAAAATTGCAGAAAATATAACAGCACATCCAGGAGCTTCTGCCTATTTTAAAGGGGGGTTAGTGGCGTATTCAACTGCTATTAAAATAGATGTTTTAAAAGTTGATTCTGAATTGATCGCTTCGAATTCCGTGGTCAGTTTGGAAGTTGCTGAAGCGATGGCTCAAAATGTAAAAACCTTGTTTAATTCAGACTACGGAATCGCAACTACAGGCAATGCAGGCCCTTCGAAAGGCGATTCGGACGAAGAAATCGGAACCGTTTGCATCGCAATTGCAACACCAGACGGGGTGTTTTCGCAGCAGTTTAACTTTGGAAAACAACGACTTAGGGTCGTTCAAAAAGCAGTGACAATGGCATTTACATTGTTTCAAAAAGAAATTTTTAAAAAATGCTAATATAAAGTTTGCGTACTTCTAAAGAATTCGTATTTTTGCACCTCGTTTTGAAACAACAAAACAATTAAAGTTAAGAAAAATGTCAAGAATTTGTGAACTTACAGGTAAAAGAGCAATGTTTGGAAACAACGTTTCTCATGCCTTGAATAGAACTAAACGTAGATTTAATGTCAATTTAATCAAAAAACGTTTTTATATTCCAGAAGATGATAACTGGGTAACATTAAAGGTGTCTACTGCAGCCTTGAAAACTATCAATAAAATTGGTATTTACGCAGCAATAAAAGCAGCAAAGTCTAAAGGTTTTTTAAAATAAACCACCGTTAAAAGCATTTCAAAATGGCAAAAAGAGGAAATAGAGTTCAAGTAATATTAGAGTGCACCGAGCACAAGGATTCTGGGAAAGCAGGAACTTCTAGATATATTACCACTAAGAACAAGAAGAATACACCGGATCGTATGGAGATTAAGAAATTTAATCCTATCCTTAAGAAAATGACGGTTCATAAAGAAATTAAATAATTAGAAATTTTACGCAAGTAAAATTTCAAATGTAACACATTTGAATCATGGCAAAGAAATCAGTAGCATCCTTACAAACAGGATCAAAGCGTTTAACAAAAGCGATCAAAATGGTGAAGTCTCCAAAATCTGGTGCTTACACTTTTGTAGAATCTATTATGACGCCTGAAAAGGTAAATGAGTTCTTAAGTAAGTAATTAAGACCCCTTTTTCATAAACATATTTAAAGCTGCTTTTTTATAAAGCGGCTTTTATTTTTTAGTTTACTCACTTTTAATGTTATTTTTGTAAATAGATACATAGTTGACTTATGAGTTTTTTTAAAAACATTTTTTCATCCGACAAAAAAGCTACGCTTGATAAGGGTTTAGAGAAATCTAAAACCACTTTTTTTGATAAGCTAAGCAAAGTCGTTGTTGGAAAATCCACAGTGGATGCAGATGTATTAGATAACTTAGAAGAAATCCTCGTTTCTAGCGACGTAGGAGTGAATACAACTTTAAAAATAATTGACCGAATTGAAGCACGCGTCTCCAAAGATAAATATGTTGGAACCGATGCTTTAAATCTAATTCTAAGAGAAGAAATAGCCGGTTTATTATCAGAAACCAACTCTGGAGAAGAAACTAATTTTTCGATCCCTTCAACACACAAACCCTACGTAATTATGGTGGTGGGAGTGAATGGTGCTGGTAAAACAACGACCATTGGAAAGCTGGCTTACCAACTTAAAAAACAAGGCTTAAGCGTCGTTTTAGGTGCTGCCGACACGTTTAGAGCGGCTGCCATTGATCAGTTACAAGTTTGGGCGGACCGTGTGGGAGTTCCAATTATAAAACAATCGATGGGGAGTGATCCTGCTTCTGTAGCATTTGATACCTTACAAAGTGCTGTGACTTCTAAGGCCGACGTTGTAATTATTGATACCGCAGGTCGTTTACACAACAAAGTTAATTTGATGAACGAATTAACCAAAGTGAAACGCGTTATGCAAAAAGTTGTAGACTACTCACCGCATGAAGTGTTGTTGGTTCTCGATGGTTCTACTGGACAAAATGCATTTGAACAAGCGAAACAATTTACCGCTGCGACGGAAGTAACAGCCTTAGCTATTACCAAATTAGATGGCACTGCCAAAGGCGGGGTAGTCATCGGAATTAGTGATGAATTTCAAATTCCTGTCAGATATATTGGTATTGGTGAAGGATTAGAAGACCTTCAAGTTTTTAATAAATATGAATTTGTAGATTCATTTTTTAAATAAATCACAGTATTTAACTCCACTAAATGAGAACCAAAACACTTAAAAAAAATAAAATTAACGTCATCACTTTAGGCTGTAGTAAAAACGTCTATGATAGCGAAGTGTTAATGGGTCAACTCAAAGCCAGTGGGAAAGAAGTGGTTCACGAAGAAGAGGGTAATATTGTAGTGATCAACACCTGTGGCTTTATTAATAATGCCAAAGAAGAAAGTGTGAATACCATCTTAGATTACATGCAAAAGAAAGAAGATGGCGAGGTTGATAAAGTCTTTGTAACTGGGTGTTTGAGCGAACGTTATAAACCAGATTTACAAAAAGAAATTCCCAATGTCGATCAGTATTTTGGAACGACAGAATTACCTCAATTACTCAAAGCACTAGGCGCTGATTATAAGCATGAACTTATTGGTGAACGTTTAACGACTACGCCTAAAAATTACGCCTATTTAAAAATTGCGGAAGGTTGTGATCGTCCGTGTAGCTTTTGTGCCATCCCTTTGATGCGTGGAAAACACAAGTCAACACCTATCGAAAACCTAGTCATAGAGGCCGAAAAGTTAGCAGCTAATGGTGTCATGGAATTGGTGTTGATTGCACAAGATTTAACATATTACGGATTAGATATTTATAAAAAACGAAACCTTGCCGAGCTTTTAGAGGCTTTGGTGAAAGTAGAAGGAATTGAATGGATTCGTTTGCATTATGCATTTCCAACGGGTTTTCCGATGGATGTGTTAGAGGTGATGAAACGCGAACCTAAAATCTGTAATTATCTTGATATTCCACTACAACATATTTCAGATAAAATTCTGAAAAGTATGCGTCGTGGGACTACTCAAGAAAAAACAACTAAACTTCTTAAGCAATTTAGAGCAGCGGTCCCAGAAATGACCATCCGAACGACCTTAATCGTTGGGTATCCAGGGGAAACAGAAGAAGACTATCAAACCCTAAAAGCATGGGTTGAAGCCATGCGTTTTGAGCGATTAGGGTGTTTTACATATTCACATGAAGAAAACACACATGCGTTTAATTTAGAGGATGATGTGCCAGAAGACGTAAAATTAGCCCGAGCCAACGAAATCATGGAAATTCAATCTCAAATTTCATGGGAATTGAACCAAGCTAAAATTGGCGAAACCTTTAAAGTAGTCATTGATCGTAAAGAAGGCGAATACTTTGTAGGGCGCACAGAATTTGATTCTCCAGATGTGGATAATGAAGTGTTAATCGATGCGTCTAAAACCTATCTAAAAACAGGCGAATTTGCAACGGTTAAAGTCACAGAAGCTGCCGATTTTGATCTGTATGCCGAAGTGGTTTAGTCGCTTAATTTGAATATTTTAAGTCTTTGATTCTAAATTACATCCTTTTTTAATATATTTATAGTGTAAAAAAATAGATCATGACAACTATTACTATCAAAAACGGGCAACCACTCTCTCAAAAAACATTTAGCAACTGGGAAGAACTGAGAAATGTATTGAATTTCATGGCACTTCAGTTTAAGCAAACCAAAGAATCTTCTACCATCCCCGAAACTATAAAAGATAAACCATTATCAGCTTTCAACTATCTGACTGATAAAAGTTTATGAAACTGACTCAGTAGTTGCTTATTTAAAAAAGAGAGAACTCATTAAACCTTATCTCAAAGCCAAAGACTACTTTGAGCAAGGACATACTCTTATAGTTAAATTAAAACTATTACAGCCTAAGAAAAATAAAGAATACCAATTTAGGATAACCGATAAATATCGTGCTCGTGGTTTTTATAAAGAAAACGGTTTTTTGGTCACTGAAATCTCCGACCATCAGTAATTCCTGTCTAATCCCCCTCTCCGTCATTGCGAGGAGGTACGACGTGGCAATCTCTTTTTAAAAAAAACAAGACAGTGAGGGTACTTCTCTTTGAAACAAAAATTTGCACAAAAACCATATTTTACTTATATTGATGATGCATAATAGATAAAAAAATGACTACAATCACGATCAAAAACGGTGAAAAATTATCAAAGACTGAGTTTGGAACTATGAAAGATTTTCTAGAATGGGCTGTTGACCATTTTCAAGAAGAAATGCCTTTGTCTGCCAAAACCATTGAAAATGCAATAAAAGCAAAGGAAGAAATCTCATCGATAAACTCAACTTTTAAACAGGCTCAATAATGCTCGTTTTTGATAATGAAAACGCTCGAAAGGATTTACAAAAATTTCAATTGACCAAGCAGTACAAAAAAGCTTGTGATTATATACGGGATGAACAGTATTATAAAGTTCAATTAAAACTTCGTAAACCTAAATCAAAAGGGATCTACCAGTTCAGGATCTCTAAAAAATACCGTGCTTTTGCTGTTAGAAAAGAACAATCCTTGTTTGTTTTTGAAATCTCGGATCATCAATAAAACAAAAATTTGCACAAAAATCATATTTTACTTATATTGATGATGCATAATAGATAAAAAAATGACTACTATCACCATCAAAAACGGGCAACCACTTCCCCAAAAAACATTTAGCAACTGGGAAGAACTGAGAAATGTATTGAATTTTATGGCGCTTCAGTTTAAGCAAACCAAAGAATCTTCTGCCATCCCCGAAACTATAAAAGATAAACCATTATCATCTTTCAACTATCTGACTGATGAAAGTTTATGAAACTGACTCAGCAGTTGCTTATTTAAAAAAGAGTGAACTCATTAAACCCTATCTCAAAGCCAAAGACTACTTTGAGCAAGGACATACTCATATAGTTAAATTAAAACTATTACAGCCTAAGAAAAATAAAGAATACCAATTTAGGATAAACGATAAATACCGTGCTCGTAGTTTTTTAAAGAAAACGGTTTTTTGGTCACTGAAATCTCCGACCATCAGTAATTCCTGTCTAATTCCCCCCTCCGTCTTCCGTCATTGCGAGGAGGTACGACGTGGCAATCTCCTTATAAAAAACGACTTGACATAATTTGTGGCTATTTAATCCTCTCGTTTTTACTTTAAAAATTTTCGTTCCAACTGCAAAAGAAATAAAGTATCTTTACATCTATTAAGTAACTACTATGTCAACAGACTTTATTTCGTTCCGAGACACTGCCTATGTTTCTAAGCTGATCTGCGATTATGTAGAAAATCGCCCGGAATTACAGTCACTGTATCATCGGTTTCCAAATTTAGAAAATTTTAAAGCACAATGTGAAGCTAAAAAATCCGAATTCACTTCCGAAAAACGTTCGGTCTTAGTGGAAGCATTCACACAACAATATTCTGGCCTGGCCCCCTCTAAATTGACCACGAAGGCGATTCAGTCTCTTACAAAAGAAAACACATTTACGGTGACCACAGGGCACCAATTAAACCTGATGGGCGGCCCTTTGTATTTTTTATATAAGATTATTTCGACCATCAATTTAGCGAAAGAATTAAAAGCAAACGCTCCTGAAAACAATTTTATCCCTGTTTTTTGGATGGCCACAGAAGATCATGATTTTGAAGAAATTAATCATTTTAATTTTCAAAACAAACGGTTCCAATGGTCGCAAAATACGTCTGGAGCGGTAGGCGTTTTAGACACTTCTGAGTTGTCTGAATTTGTCACTGTTTTTTCCAATATTTTGGGAGATTCGAGTCACGCCCAGACACTTAAAGAGCTCGTTAAAAATGCGTATTTAAACCATTCAAACTTAGCAGATGCCACTCGCTATTTAGTTCATTCCTTATTTGGGGAGGATGGTTTGCTAATCATCGATGGAAATGATGCGGCTTTAAAACGATTATTTATTCCACAACTGACATCGGAGCTTACAAACCAACAAGCTTATAAGTCCGTTTCTGAGACCAATCAACAGCTAACAGCTATTGATGCTGCTTATATGATTCAAGTGAATCCACGCGAACTGAATTTATTTTATCTTAAAGCAAATTTACGCGAGCGTATTGTTAAAAATGAATCATATTTTTCCGTTTTAAATACCGACATACAATGGAATTTAAAGGAATTATTAGCAGAAGTGCAATCAAATCCAGAACATTTTTCTCCGAATGTAATTATGCGTCCACTGTATCAAGAAACTATTTTGCCAAATCTCTGCTATATTGGGGGTGGCGGTGAAGTATCTTATTGGCTTCAATTGAAATCCTATTTTGATGTGGAACAGATCACTTTTCCGATTTTATTACATCGAAACTCGGTGCTTTTAATCAGTGAAAAGCAGCATCAAAAATTAGATAAATTAAAAGTATCTGTGTCTGAATTGTTTCAAAATAAACAAGCGCTGATTCAATCTCAAATTAAAAAGATATCATCATTAGCTGTTGATTTTTCAATTCAAAAATCACATCTAAAAAAACAATTTGAGGCACTTTATTTGATTGCTGATCAGACCGATAAGTCTTTTAAAGGTGCTGTATCAGCTCAAGAAAAAAAACAACTCAAAGGTTTGGAAGCTTTAGAAAAGCGGCTTCTAAAAGCAGAAAAAAAATCGCATAAAGATTACATCAATCGTTTGGAAACGATCCACCTTGAGCTTTTTCCAAATGGCGGCTTGCAAGAGCGTTACACAAATTTTACAGAATTCTACCTTGAGCATGGCGAAGAATTTATAAAACACTTAAAATTAGAGCTTGCACCATTAAATCAGAGATTTCATGTATTAACCCTTTAAAAATTTCAAAATTTAGGGGCTCATTTTATTTATAAATATTACTTTTGACTATGCAACACGATAAGGTATTAATTCTCGATTTTGGATCCCAATATACTCAACTTATAGCTCGCCGTGTTAGGGAGCTAAATATATATTGTGAGATTCATCCCTTCAATAAAATTCCAACCAACTTAGACGAATTCAAAGCCGTTGTGCTTTCGGGCAGCCCACAATCGGTGCGAGGTGATGACGCCTTACATCCCGATTTATCAAACATTCGCGGACTTAAGCCCATGTTGGCAGTTTGTTATGGTGCTCAGTATTTAGCCCATTTTTCGGGTGGTATCGTCGCTCCATCAAATACAAGAGAATATGGACGTGCAAATTTATCTTACGTAAAAGTAAATGAAGCCTTTTTAGAAGGAGTGAGCTCAGGGAGTCAAGTTTGGATGAGTCATAGTGATACCATCAAAGAATTGCCAACGAACGGCGTTTTGTTAGCCAGTACTCATGATGTGGAAAACGCTGCTTATAAAATTGAAGGTGAATCAACGTATGCGATTCAATTTCACCCTGAAGTCTATCATTCTACAGACGGAAAAAAAATATTGCAAAATTTCTTAGTCACAATTTCTGGACTTCAACAAGATTGGACCCCAGATTCTTTTGTGGATGAGACTGTGGCCGATTTAAAAGCTAAAATTCAAGACGATAAAGTTGTTCTTGGATTGTCTGGCGGAGTTGATTCGACCGTTGCCGCTATTTTATTGCACAAAGCGATTGGAAAAAATCTCTATTGTATTTTTGTAAATAATGGATTATTAAGAAAAGATGAGTTTTCGAGTGTCTTAACGCAATACGAAGGTATGGGGCTCAATGTCAAAGGAGTGGGTGCTTCGGCACGCTTTTTGGATGCGCTTGCAGGACTTGAAGACCCAGAACTCAAACGTAAAGCCATTGGCCGTGTGTTTATCGAAGTTTTTGATGACGAAGCTCAAATGATAAAAGATGTGAAATGGTTAGCGCAAGGAACAATTTATCCTGATGTGATCGAAAGTGTTTCTGCTACTGGGGGGCCTAGTGCTACGATCAAAAGTCATCATAATGTTGGTGGTTTGCCAGATTATATGAAGTTAAATATTGTAGAACCATTAAGAGCTTTGTTTAAAGATGAAGTTCGCCGCGTAGGTGCTTCGATGGGTATTGATGCCAAATTATTAGGGCGTCATCCTTTTCCTGGACCGGGATTAGCCATTCGAATTTTAGGAGATATTACTCCCGAAAAAGTTCAGATTTTACAAGAAGTAGATGCTATTTTTATAAATGGATTACGGGAATGGGATTTATATGACAAAGTTTGGCAAGCCGGCGCAATGCTCTTGCCAGTTAATAGTGTAGGAGTTATGGGCGATGAGCGTACCTATGAAAAATGTGTAGCATTGAGAGCTGTTGAAAGTACGGATGGAATGACAGCCGATTGGGTCAATTTACCTTATGAATTTCTTCAGAAAACCTCCAATGATATTATCAATAAAGTAAAGGGTGTCAATAGAGTTGTATATGATATAAGTTCAAAACCACCGGCGACGATTGAATGGGAATAATCCCTGAAATCCTTTTTAGGAGCTAAGTAATATAGAGTATGAGAAAATTTTTAATTATTTCGTTGTTTTTTGTTTTTAGTGGTTTTGGCTTCGCTCAAAACTTAAAAACACATCGTGTAAAAGTTGGGGAGTCTATTGAAAGTATTGCAAGGGTATACAAAATCATGCCTGCTGATATTTATGCCTTAAATCCAGATGCAAAATCTGATTTTTCTCAGAACATGGTTTTGATTATTCCAGAATCTTTTGCTTCAACAACCAATTCTTCAACTGAAATAAAAGAGTTAGTTTCTTATAAAGTTTACAAAGTCAGACGAAAAGAGACACTATTCAGTATCTCTCAAAAATTTAATTTGACCGTTGAGGATATAAAAACGCACAACAAACGGTTGTATTCAAAAAATTTACGGTCTGGAAATAAGATTTACATTCCGATATATAAAATGGTACCAAGCCCAGCTTCGTTAAACTCAATCCAAACATATACTGTTTTACCAAAAGAAGGTAAATGGCGAATTGCGTATAAATTTGGGATTTCAGTTCCTGAGTTAGAAGCACTCAATTCAAACATGGGAATAAATCTTAAAGAAGGTCAACAACTAAACGTTCCTAATATTGCTGTTGCAGATGAAAAAATCGTAGAAGAGGCCCAATTTGGCTACTATGAAGTAAAGGCTAAAGAAGGATTTTTCAGACTTGAAAAAAAATTAGGATTAACGCAAGCACGTTTAGAAGCTCTTAATCCTGAATTGGTTCAAAATGGATTAAAGTTAGGGATGGTCTTAAAAGTCCCAAAAACAAGTGTTCAGTTTTTAACAACACAATCAGTTCCTGTTACTAAATTAACGGATCGTTTGATCGATTTTTCTCCAAAAAAAATTGCTCTCTTACTGCCGTTTAAAACAAAAAGCATTGATTTTGATTCCCTTAAACTTGCAAAAAATCAACTTAAGAGAGATGGATATATTAATATTTCTGCTGATTTTTACTCAGGGGTTGTGATGGCCATTGATTCTGCAAAACGCCTTGGTATTTCAACAAAACTTGATGTGTTTGATACCAATGCTAAGACCACCGATCTTAACACCATATTGAGACAAACGGATTTCTCTGAATACAACGCAATTCTTGGGCCTATTACACTTCCGAATTTAGAATTAACAACTGAGTATGTTCAAAATAAAAGTGTGCCTGTAGTGTCCCCTTTTGTGAAGTCTGAAAAAGTATATTCTCATTTATTTCAAACCATTCCAGATGATGCATGGTTACAAAACAAATTGATTAACTATGTTAAAAATGATACGATTCCCCATGAAACGCTTATTATTTATGACTCCCAAAATTCTGATACAGCAAACCATTTAAAGTCAGCATTTCCATCGGCAACGTTTTTAACGTCTAACAAAGACGAAGACGGCGAAGAACAGTTTTATTTAATGTTAAAAGATGTTGAAGCTGTCTTAGGTGAAGGAAGGACCTTTGTTTTTTTAGAAACTAATAATGAAGGCTTTGTCTCTAATGTTTCTAGTATGCTAAATGCGATGAACGGAGTCTCTGTCGTTAAAGGTGGTAAAGATATTACAGACACTAAAATTGAACGCGATATTACGTTGATGACTACTTCTAAAAACAGAGCTTTTGACGGCGCAAATGTATCAAATTATGATTTGTCGAATCTACATTTCCAGTATCCTTCTGTTAATTTCAACTCTGATAGTTTAGGTTTTTTTGGTCAACAGTATTTGAGCAAATTCGGAATTTCACCTAACAAATATGCCATTAGAGGCTTTGATGTAACAATGGATATTCTGTTGCGACTTTCTACATACGGAACGTTATTAGCGAATCCATTAGATATTCAGACTGTTTATTTAGAAAATAAATTTCAATATGTTCTCCAACCATCTGGCGGTTACAAAAATGAATCGGGTTACATTCTCAAACACGAAAACCTACATATTATTAAAGTTATTGACTAGAGCTCAATTCGCGATTTTAATTTTTTAATTTGAGATTTAGCATGTTTATTTTCTGTGTCTATTTCTAATACCTTTTCATACATTTTAATCGCTTCTTCGTGTTCTCCATTAAGTGCTAAAGTTTCACCATAACTATCATACACATTTGGAGTGTATTTAAATAAATAGGTGTTGAGTTTAAAACAGACTAAGGCTTCTTTAATTCGATTGCTACGAAGTAAGACATAGCCTAATGTGTTTAACTCCTTACTGTGGTTCGTCTTTTTTCTAAGTGTTTTGTAATGCGTGTTAAAGTTATTCTCGATGGATTCAATTGTCTCCGTATCGAATAATTTAAACAAATAATTAGCACCTTCATAATTTGGGGAAGAGGGAAAACCTAGCGCTATTTGAGCAACATCTGTTACTAAATCATTTTTTGGAAATTCTACAATACGTGCATATTCAACATCCTTAGATTTAAAAATAAACATTGGAACTCTATGAACTTGTTGTCCTTTTTCCGCACCATCCGGGGATGTTTTATAACGAGCTTCATCATTGTATAGAGCAATGAACCGAAGTCGACTTCTTTTAAGTCCAAGTTCATCCCATAACTTGACAAACCGAGGCACCCACTTCTTGCTATCGCCACACCAGGTGCCTAAATAGATGTCTACCCTAGTGTTTTTAAGTTTAGATTTTATCTTTAAACGTTTTTCGGGGAGTTTAAATTCCGAATAGTTTTTATGGTACCAAATAGAATAAAGGCTATCGTGTTCTAAATAGGATACAGGAAATTCACCACATAAATGCGTATCGCCTTTGGCGTTTTTGTAAAAATTAATGTCTTGAGAATAGCTGTAAGTGAAATAGGTACATAGTACCAGAAGTAGGGTTGATTTCATAAGGTTAAGAGTTTGGGAGTTCTTATTTCAAATGTATAAAATTTTAGCGTTTAAACAACTAAATTCAATTGTTTTTCCATTTTATATTACAACCGATACTTGGTTTTTGATGACGAGTATTCGTGTTTATTTCAATTAAACATTGGATGGCATGCTTTAAATCATTGCCATCGATAGGTAGTCCGTTTCCAGGTCTTGAGTCATCTAGCTGCCCTCTGTAAGTTAGTTTTAAATTGGCGTCAAAAAGGTAAAAATCTGGAGTACAAGCGGCGTCATATGCTTTTGCTACTAGTTGTGTTTCATCATATAAATAAGGAAAAGGATAATTCAATTTTTTGGCATGTGATTTCATAGCATCGGGGCCATCCTGTGGATATGCTTTTGCATCGTTACTTGAAATAGCGACCATACTAATTCCTTTAGTTTGAACCTCGTTAGCTAATGCGACTAAGGCTTTATTTATATGAATAACAAACGGACAATGATTACAAATAAAGAGCACTAGAGTGCCTTTAGATCCTTGCAAATTGTTTAATGTTTTCATGGAATTTGAAACAGAATCCCATAATTCAAATCTTGGTGCTTCAGTTCCTAATGGAAGCATATTTGACGGAGTTAATGCCATTTATTAATGTTTATATTCAAATATATACAAAGATTTGAATTTCACAGTCCATGAATGACCCAAATTTCTATATCTTCATGGCTTGATTTAACACAATTGCTATGAGTGAAATAATTACATTTGAAGATTTCTCTAAAATTGACCTCAGAATAGGGACGATCATTGAAGTGAGTGATTTCCCCAAAGCTCATAAACCAGCCTATATTCTCACCATAGACTTTGGGCTCTTAGGGATTAAAAAATCATCTGCACAGATTACTGCTTTGTATTCAAAAAATGATTTATTGGGAAAGCAGATTGTAGCGAATGTTAATTTTAAAGAGAAACAAATCGCTAATATTAAAAGCCAATGTTTAGTTGTTGGCGCTGTAAAAGATGCGAAGGTAATTTTGTTGTCACCAGAAGAAAAGGTTCCCAACGGAACTCCAATAAGATAATTTTGAAATTATTAAACTGCTACGATGTAACGGTTTGTATATAACTAAAATAAAGCATTATATATCATCAAAACTCACATCCGTGAAGCTATCAGCTGATTCATTTTTTTTTGAATCCTCTGATGGAAACTCTTCCTTAACATAGTCTTTTTGATGTCTATCGCTAATGACTTCTTGCCCTTTTTCATTTACAATATAATCCGTCATTTCACTCAAAATCGCATTGAATTCTGTAAAATCTTCTTTGTACAAGTAAATTTTATGTTTCTTGTAGTGAAACGATCCGTCATCATTTGTAAACTTTTTACTCTCAGTAACAGTCAAATAGTAATCTCCTGCTTTGGTGGCTCTTACGTCAAAAAAATAAGTACGTCTACCAGCTCTTAAAACTTTTGAATAGATTTCTTCTTGTTGTTCCATATTTATCGTGTCAATAATACTAAGCAATTCAATTAATAGCTTTTTAATACAATCAAAAGTCTAAAAAAAAAGTTAAGACACCAACTAATTTTCTGTTTTCTTTTCGAGAAATTGATGTTTTGTGAAATTCACAATCTAATTTGAAGTCTCTCTTAGCTGTTTTTGATAAAGCTCTTTGTAATAACCTTCAACATTAATGAGTTCAGAATGCGTGCCTTCCTGCGTGATGATTCCGTCATTTAAAACGATGATCGTATCGGCGTTTTTAGCGGATGAAATTCGATGACTCACAATGATAGTCGTTTTGTTTTTAGTAACTAATTCGATATTATTCAATATTTGTTCTTCAGTCTCTGTGTCAACAGCCGAAAGACAATCATCTAAAAGAAGAATTTGAGGATTTTTGATAAATGCTCTCGCAATAGAAACACGTTGTTTCTGACCGCCAGAAAGCGTGATGCCTCGTTCCCCTAGTATGGTGTCATAACCATTATTAAAATTGACAATATTATCGTGAACCACTGCTTTTTTAGCAGCTTCAATTACAGTGTTATCAGAGGCATTCCCATCTCCAAACTTGATATTGTTTTTTAAACTATCTGAAAATAAAAATGGATCTTGAGGTACAAATCCGATACTGGTTCTCAAGTTGTTTAGATTTAGTTCTTTAATGTCTTTTCCATCGATTTCAATCGTTCCTTTATCAACATCATTCAGTCGTCCAATAAGTTCTAAAATGGTCGATTTCCCAGAACCTGTATTTCCAATAATAGCGAGTGTTTTTCCTTTTTCAACTCCAAATGAAATTCCTTTTAAGGCTTCAATATTGGTGTCTTCATACCGAAAGTAAACGTCCTTAAAAACAATAGTTCCTTTTATTGGTGTCTCTTTTGAATTGGTATTGAAGATGCTTGGCGTTTGTTTTAAAAACTCATTAATTCGTTTTTGAGAAGCTTCTGCTTCTTGTACTAATGAAGTAACCCATCCCAAAGAAGCCACTGGCCAGGTTAGCATATTTACATAGATGATAAATTCGGCAATGGTACCTAGATTTTCAATTTGTCCATCCATATATTGTTTGCCACCAATATAAATCACCAAAAGATTACTAGCGCCAATTAAAAGAAGCATTAATGGAAAAAATAATGCTTGAATTTTAGATAACTCTAAACGTTTTTTGCGTTGAGAGTTGGCTAAGTCCGAGAACGTCTGTTCGGTTTGAGTTTCTAAAGCATAGGCTTTGGTAATCCAAATTCCGCTAAAAAACTCTTGTGTAGAAGAAGATAAAGTAGAAAGATGTGCTTGTACAATGGTACTTCGTTTATTAATAAGCTTACTTAAAAAATAGATTGAGATTGATAAAAAGGGGAGGGGTAATATGGTATAAAGTGTGAGTGTAGGCGATTCTCGGTACATGTATAAAAGTGCCACAATAAAAAGTGTGAGCATGTTAATTGTATACATGACTGCTGGGCCAATATACATGCGAACTTTACTCACATCTTCACTAATTCGACTCATTAAATCTCCTGTACGATTGCGTTTGTAAAAAGAGATCGATAGTTTTTGGTAATGATCGTAAATTTCATTCTTTAAGTCAAATTCAACATATCGCGATACATTTATAATCGTTTGACGCATTAAAAAGGTAAAGATTCCTGTTGCCACTGCAGCTCCAAATATATATAAAATATATATTGCAATTTCTTGTTTAAAATCACCAATAGTTGTAGGGTCTGTTAGTTGGTTCGATATGAGTGTGATCGATTTTCCAATGAGTTGAGGCGTAAATAATGCAAACACCTTAGATCCAATCGTGATAAGAATCCCCAAAATGATTCGATATCGATATTTTAAAAAATATTTATTTAAATACTTAAGCTCTTTCATTGAATCAAATATAGCCTTTCAAGACGGCTTTTTTCTTAGGTTACAAAGATACTTGTTTTAAGCAAAAAAGACATGGCGTAAAAAAACATTTTTTTGGAATTTTAGAACCAAATTAATACTATTTTTGTCGAGCAATTTTAATTGTATAACCGTTAACCAAAACTGGTCAATTCATTTTGATTTAAAACAAATAAGTTCTTTACACCATGCTGAACAGACGCCATATTAGAACCAAAGTAATGCAAGTGATCTACGCCCTTAAACGATCTGAAGAAATTAATGTAGCATCTGAAGAAAAATTTCTTAAATCGAGCATGGAGAATATGTACGATCTCTATTTGTTATTAATTTCATTGCTTGTTAAAGTGCATGAAAAAGCAAAAGATCAACAAGAAAAATCGCAACAAAAACACCTTTTAACTTCGGAGGATCTAAATCCTAATATGAAGTTTATTAAAAACGAACTATTGGTTCAGTTGTCCGATAGTTTGGTTTTAAAGAACACACTTGAAAAACACAAAATTTCAAACTGGGAATTAGATAATGAATATGTCGAGGTCATATTTAGAGCCATTTTAGAAAGTAAGATATACGCCACTTACATGGAATCTGAAGTGGCTTCGTATAAGAAAGATCGTCAGTTTGTAGTGGATCTTTTTAAAGAGGTAATTGCGCCCAACGAAAAATTATACAATTATTTAGAAGATCGAAATTTGACTTGGATCGACGATTTACCGGTTGTAAACACGGCATTGGTTAAACTTTTAAATAAATCTAAAGAAGGGAACTCTGAGAATTTCTTCACACCACACTTATTTAAAGACGATGATGACAGAGAGTTTGGGGTCGCTTTATTAAAAAATACCATTGAAAATCTTGAATCATACACAGACGAAATTAGTTTAAAAACTCAAAATTGGGATAAAGACCGTATTGCCGATATTGATTTTGTATTGCTTCAAATGGCTATTTGTGAGTTTCAAGAATTCCCATCGATTCCTACAAAGGTTTCGATCAATGAATACATTGAGATTGCAAAAGAGTATTCGACTCCGAAAAGCAATGTGTTTATCAACGGCGTTTTAGATAAAATTGTTAAAGAGTATGCCGAAAATAAAACCTTAAATAAGATAGGGCGTGGATTAATGTAAATTTTTATTACATTTATGCTCTGATTTTCATTTGAAAATTAAACCGAAATTATTAACTATAAATCATCAATTCATGAAAAAATTAATTCTAACATTATCTGTCGCAGGACTTGTTTTTTTTACTTCTTGTAAAGAAAATGCAACTAAAAAAATAAACACCGAAAACGTAACGAAAGCGGCTGAAAGAGACGCCCAAGCCATTGTTTTTCCAACAGTATCATTTGATAAGACTGAGCACGACTTTGGTCAAATTATGAACGGAACTCCCGTCGAAACTACATTTTCATATACCAATACTGGAAATTCTCCTTTAGTGGTCACAAATATTAAAAGTACTTGTGGATGTACCGTACCTCAAGGTTGGAGTAAAGAGCCTTTGATGCCTGGGGAATCAGGACAATTTTCTGTAAATTTTAATGGAAAAGGAGCGAACAAAATCTCTAAAACAATCACATTGACTACGAACACGGAGAAAGGAAATGAGCAAGTTAAAATTTCTGCTTTTATCGTTCCAGATCCAAATGCACCGGCAAAGACTTCAGCTAAAACACCTGGTTTTGCACCCACTAAATAATATTAATAATTTATAATAATACGACACTATGGAAGGTCTAAGTCAGTTTACCCCCTTTATTTTAATGGCTGTAATAGTCTATTTTTTTATGATTGCACCGCAAATGAAACGTGCCAAAAAAGAAAAGGCATTTTCAGCAGAGCTCAAAAAAGGCGCTAAAGTAATTACTAAAAGTGGAATGTATGGTAAGATTGCCGAACTGAATGATAAAGACAATTCGTGCGTCATTGAAACTCTTGCTGGTAAAATTAAATTTGATCGTTCTTCAATTTCAATGGAAATGAGTCAAAAACTTAATTCAACAGTTACCAAGAAATAAGATTTCAAAAACAATATAAAAAGACCGCTATTTTAGCGGTCTTTTTTTTATAAATATTTTTTTTGAGTCAGCTCTGCAATTTTGCAAATCACTTCCGTTGCACTCAAAATACTTTCTAAAGGGACGTATTCATAACGGCCGTGAAAATTGTGCCCACCCGCAAAGATATTTGGGCATGGCAACCCCATAAAACTTAATTGTGAGCCGTCAGTACCACCTCGAATGGGCTTGATAAGCGGGGTAATGTTCAGCGCTTTCATTGCTTCCTCTGCAATATCAACAATGTGCATCACTGGGACGACCATTTCTTTCATATTGTAGTATTGGTCATTGATTTCAATTTCAAAAATAGAGCTTCCAAATTCGGAGTTCAACGTGTCAACTAAATCAATAAGATATTGTTTTCGCGTTTCAAACTTTTCACGGTCATGATCTCTCACAATGTAGTGTAATAGGGTGTATTCAACGTTGCCTTCCATGCTGTGCAAATGATAAAACCCTTCATAGCCTTCGGTTTGTTCAGGCGTTTCATTTTTTGGAAGTGCTTCAATAAACTTAGTAGCATAATACATCGAATTAATCATTTTGCCTTTGGCATATCCAGGATGGACAATTTTACCTTTTATCTTAATTTTTGCACCTGCTGCATTGAAATTCTCATATTCTAATTCCCCAATTTGACTGCCGTCCATGGTGTATGCCCAGTCGGCTCCAAATTTTTTGACATCAAATTTATGTGCACTGCGACCAATTTCTTCGTCTGGTGTGAATCCAACTTTAATAGTACCGTGCTCTATTTCAGGGTGTTGAATTAGATATTCCATGGCACTCACAATTTCACAAACTCCAGCCTTGTCATCAGCGCCTAAAAGCGTTGTACCATCAGTTGTAATTAAGGTTTTTCCTTTGTATAATAATAAATCTTCAAAATAATCAGGGGATAAAATAATGTTCTCGTCCTTGTTTAATACGATATCTGATCCGTCATAGTTTTCAATAATTTGTGGATTGACATGAGCGGCTGTAAAATCTGGAGAGGTGTCAAAATGAGACACAAACCCTATTGTTGGAACTTGGTGCGACACATTGGAGGGGAGTGTAGCCATGATATAGGCATTCTTATCAATAGAAACTTCTTGCATTCCAATGGATTTAAGTTCTTCAGTAAGCTTGTTCGCTAAGTCCCATTGTTTTTCAGTACTAGGAGTTGATGTGGAATTGGGATCGCTTTCTGTGTCTATTTTTACGTAGCTAATAAATCGATTTAGAATGTGTTTTTTATCTAACATTTAGTTTTGTCTTTCCCCAAAAATAATTAACCCCATCTAAAGTGCCAAGAGTTCTTATCGGTTTCTTTTTTTGTATTTCTATTTAATGTATTTTTGTTCTCAAAATACGCTTCATGTACAAATCGATCATTCGCCCAATCCTTTTTAAGTTTGATCCAGAGGTCGTCCACTATTTTACGTTTGATGTAATCAAACTATTATCAAAAATACCATTTGTTCCTTTTCTAATCAAACAGCTTTTTCAGTTCAACCATCCTGCATTGGAACGTGAATTATTTGGGCTTCATTTTAAAAATCCAGTTGGCCTTGCGGCCGGGTTTGATAAAAATGCAGTGCTTTATAATGAACTTGCTAATTTTGGATTCGGATTTATTGAAATTGGTACAGTCACTCCAAAACCTCAAGAAGGCAATCCCAAAAAACGATTGTTCAGACTTGAAGATGATAACGGGATTATCAACCGAATGGGGTTCAATAATGCGGGACTTGACGCAGCAATTGATCAATTAAAGAAAAATAAAAAACAACTTATAATAGGTGGTAATATTGGGAAAAATACCCAAACGCCTGTTGAAGGTTATACAGCGGATTATCTAGAATGTTTTAAGGCCTTACACCCGTATGTTGATTATTTTGTTTTAAATGTTAGTTGTCCCAATGTTGGGAGCCATGCCAAATTAAACGATAAGGATTATTTAGAGGAATTGATAAAGGCGGTCCAAACATTAAACGCCACTTTTAAGGTTTCAAAACCAATTTTATTAAAAATTGCTCCCGATTTAAACGAGGCTCAATTAGATGAAATAATCGAACTCGTTCAGGTGACCAAAATTGAAGGGATTATCGCCTCAAACACCTCTGTTTCTAGATCGCAACTTAAAACACCTCAAACAACTTTAGAAACCATTGGAAATGGGGGCGTTAGTGGTCAGCCTATTAAAGATAAAAGTACGCAAGTCATAAAGTATTTGTCCGAAAAAAGTCAAAAAGCATTTCCAATTATTGGAGTTGGAGGAATCCATTCCGAACAAGACGCTTTAGATAAGATCGCTGCTGGGGCCGATTTAGTACAAATTTATACCGGTTTTATTTATGAAGGTCCTGCGCTTATAAAGCGTATTAATAAAGCGATTTTAAAGGCTTCACTTAAGTACTAATTAGTTTGGATTTAGAGATCTTAATTTCATTTATAATCGCTACAGCCACTTTGGCAATCGCCCCTGGTCCTGATACGATGTTTGTGCTTATTCAGACTATAACTTATGGCAAAAAACAAGGCATAGCAATTGTGTGTGGACTGATTTCTGGATGCCTAATTCACACCACTTTGGTTGCTTTTGGTCTTTCGTCATTTATAAAATCTAATGTAGAACTGCTGTTGGTTCTAAAATTATTTGGAGTGGGATATATGCTCTATTTAGCATATGGAGCCTACAAATCGACAAAAGTTTTAAATACAGATAAACAGGCTGTTAAACGTAAATCATTATGGGCGTTATTTAAACAAGGATTTATTATGAACGTAATCAATCCAAAAGTTTCCATATTTTTCATGGCCTTTTTTCCAGCATTTTTATATAGCCAAACACAGTCCTTAGTACTTCAATTTTATACGCTTGGATTTTTATTTATGCTAACGTCATTTATAATTTTTTCGATGCTTGTCTTTTTTTCAAGCTCAGTTGCATTCATTTTAAAAACGAACACCAGATTTGAATTTGTTATTAAATGGGCTCAAATTTTAATATTTCTAGGGATTTCATTTTTTATCCTATTCATAAATTAAATTATCATATGGAAAAAATTAAACTTATTTGGGATTTTAGGGGGCCAGCTTGCAGTCATACGGCAACACATTTTAAGACTCATTTAATAGAATTTTTTGAATCCGAAAAATTAGAATTAATTCTATCAGGAATTGAAGTCGTCAATGAGTTTCACCATTATACGTATGCTGTCATCGATAAAAAAAACTTAGAGGGTATCAAGTCTTCTCTTAAGCCCAATAGGGGGCAATTTTTTGAGACTTCAAAATGATCCAACAAACTTCAAAATGGTTATATTTGAAAAATAACCAATTATAAGTCTCCGTAATGAAGTCAAAACTTTTTAGTATCCTCGCCTTAGTATTTGTTTTTTTAATCTCAACAAGTGTTAATCAAACTCAAGTTGTTCAAGAATTTCAAGCTAAAGCTTATTATTTTTCAAAATCCAAAATGGATCTAGGGAAGTGGGGTGCTCGTCTTAGTGAGGCTCAAAAAAAAGAAGTAGAAGCCCGTATGAAAAACAGACTCGAAAAAAGTTATGTCTTGTCATTTAATAAAGAAGAATCTGTTTTTAATGAGGAAGATCAGTTAGATGCTATTTCTGGAGCGACGGATTCTTGGGGTAAAAATTTCGCACCAGGCAGACAGTATAAAAATGTTAAAACAAATACGCAACTTCAAGAGCAGGAGTTTTATGGAAAGAAATTTTTGATTAATGATGCGTTACAACCGATTGAGTGGAGTTTAGAATCCGAAACGAAACAAATAGGTAACTATTCCTGTTTTAAAGCGACGGCCTTAATTCCTACGAACGAGTTAACATGGTACTCATTTTCTTGGGACAAACTGAGAAATTCGACTGAATCAGAAACTGACTCTACACAGGTGAAAGAAGTTAAAATGACAGCTGTAGAAGCTTGGTATACACCTCAAATTCCAGTACGTCACGGGCCTCTTGAATACTGGGGACTCCCCGGTTTGATTTTAGAAGTTAGCGCTGATAATACCACAATGCTCTGCTCAAAACTAGTTCTTAATCCTGATGAGGTTATCGAGATTGTTGCCCCTTCTAAAGGCAAAGAAGTTTCCAAAAAAGAATATCAAGTGATCATCACCGAAAAAATGAAAGAATTTCGAAACAATCGAATGAGACGCTAATAAATATTTTTAAGTCAACTTCTTTTTTTCTATTTCTAGTATAGAAATCCTCACCGTTTCTTTGGGCTTTAGAATATTTTTTTGAAAATCACCCCTTTTTTTCAATTGAAAATTTGCTTGTTTTAGTGTCTTTGACTTCGGGAAATAATTTAAAAAAGATTTCCCCAACGTATCGGAGTAATTTCTATTTCATTAAGTGGTATGACAAGCTGCACTCTTTTAAATATTTTTTGTATTTTTAAAGAAATTATTCCTAAAACTTGTTTTTCGGATCTAAAATAAATTAATAACTCATATTAATTCCCCAAATTAATAAACCATGAAAAAAACAACTTAACCTTATTCGTATAATTTTCTTTATTACTTTTTTCTATAGGAATTAGTACCAAACCTATACTTAGAAATAACCATCTTTTGTCTTGAGAGAATAGACAAAAAAGTATGGTAAATATTTTTTTTAGGAATTAAATTTTATAAAGAGATGATTGTTTGAGTAAGTTATCTCTTTATTTAACGACTATATATAAGTTATCGATACTCTAACATACATAAAACACTAATTATGAAGCGAATAAAAACAATAATTTCACCCAAATCTATAACCTAAATTTATACATCATGAAAAAAATAATCTTAACATTAAACGTACTCTTTTTTACTTTACTAAGTTTTTCACAAGGCATCGCCATTCAAGGCATTGCTAGAGACGATAATAATACTGCAAAAACAAATGTAGATATTGCATTAACATTTGAAGTCTATTATTTAAATGCGAGTAATACAAACGTGAACGTTTATACATTAACGCAAACAATTTTAACCGATTCATTTGGAGTGTTTTCACACGTTTTAGATATACCAAATGAAACTGAAAGTCAATTCAGTAATCGAGAGCTCTATCTTAAAATTTCAGATGGATCAACCACGATCTCAGATGAACTTTTTAAACGTGTCCCATTAGCGTATTCTGCTAGTAACGGGGTTCCTACCGGCTCTATCATGCCGTTTGTAGGGGCAACAGCACCAGTTGGTTGGGTGTTATGTAATGGGGATGCCATTCCTGTCAACAGTAACACCGAAGCCTTAAGAACCTTATTAGGAAGTGCAAACACACCTAACTTACAAGGAATGTTTTTAAGAGGAACAGGCAGGAGTCCTGTAAATAATCAATCGGGACCTGGATTAAAAGGAACACAAAGTGACTCTTATAAAAGTCATAGCCATGACAAAGGTAGCTTGTCAAATGAGACTAATGGTTCACATAACCATTCTTTTAATGACACTTACAGGAGTGACGGTGACTCCAGTTATACTGTTTCTGGTAGTAGACGCTTTGTTGGTTCTAAAACTTCAGAAAGTGATAACACTGATTCAAATGGAAATCACACCCATCAAATTAAGGGTAGCGTAGCAAATTCAGGAAGTGAAGAAACACGCCCAGTAAGTTATGGTGTAAACTACATCATTAAATTATAATTTTTTTGGCTATGACTATAAATTTACGAATTAAAAAAAGACTCGCATCTTTTGCCTTTGTTTTGGCAATAAGCTTCTTGGGCTTTTCGCAAGACGATGGCGCAAGAGTGGTGACGGCTTCTCAGGCAATTAGTGGCAATGGGCAATTTTATATCCAAGTTGGGATTCCTTATTTAGGCATTACAGCAGCTCCAAATTCAGTACACACCACTACGCCTTCCGATGTCCGATTCCCATGGCACATTCTATATTTGTATGATACATTTGCCGATGAATCATTTTCAGTTTCAAAAGGCTACTACACAGATAAAGTGATTATTAACTGGCAGATTAGAAATAATCAAAATCTCATAACAGGGTTTTATGTTTACAGGAAAAAAATTGAAGATGCCTCTTATGGTTCTCCGATTGCTAGTTTAGGTGCACTTACGACCCAATACGAAGATAAATATATCGAAGGCGGACAACTTTATGAATATAGAGTGGAAGCCATCGGGATTAGTGAAATTGCAGAAGAATACCAAACCTATATTGAAGGGATAGGGTTTAGAAGTCCCTCTGGGATTGTGACGGGTAGAATAAGTTATGAGGGTGGTAATCCCGTAAAAGATGTAACGGTTTTAGCAACTTCTGCTACAGGATCCGCATTTCAAAATTCAGCAATTAGAATCCCTGAAAATAATGCCTTAAAAGTAGAACACATTCAAGATATAATAGACGATCGTATCACGTTTCAAGCTTGGGTTCGTCCCAATGAAGCCTTTACAGCGGGGGATTCTTCACTATCCATTTTTACATTAATAAATAATACTGGTGTTAAAGAAAAAAATGTAAAAGTCCGATTAGTTACTGGAGCAAGCAATTATATAGAAGTTGATATAGGCGGAAGTATTTATAAAATTAATAATTATTATCCCACAGGAGTGATCAATGCGAGAGGGGACGATATACTACGCTCTGTAACAGCGTTTAATAGTGAATTTATTCATTTTACAGTAGCATTAGAAGACGGCGAAATCCCGCTTTTGTATATAAATGGACGTAAAATGGACGAAGCCTATGCGGAAACCACTCACGACAAATTGAATGGGTTTGATGCTAATTATACAGCTCCCTATTTTACAGTGGAAGCTCCTACCACTACTATAAAATTAGTAACCACTATTAATGGTGTAGTAACCCCTTGGGAACGTTTGAAATTTGGATCCCAAAAAGCCATGCTCATCGATGAAATTAGAGTGTGGAATAAGGTCCTAAATGAGGGTAATGTATACAACGATTATAAGCGAATTATAGACGGAAATGATGTTAATTTGGTTTCGTATTTAAGAATGGATGAAGGCGCTGGAGAAGTTGCCTACGATTTGTCACATTCTGGTTTTACTTACAACAATAATAATGGTAGACTTTACAGTGCTGGCCAATTAACGTCTCCAAACTGGGTTTCTGGTTCAGATACACCAAATTCTGACCAATTGGGCATATTAGGAGTTACCGACGAAAATGGAAATTATATAATCAGTGCGATTCCTTACAGCGGCGCTGGAGAAACCTATACGATTACCCCAGTTTTAGGAATTCATCAATTTGACCCAACTCAACAATTGGTCTATATAGGAGAAACGAATACAGTAATTAATAGCGTAAATTTTATAGACACCTCATCTTTCACATTTAGAGGGAAAGTATATTATGATAGTAGAGGCGTGTTCAAATCGTTTGTGGAAGTTAACAGTCCCGATCCAGATTCACCAAATTTTAATAATTTAACTAATGGAGATGAATATGTTAGTGGCCCTGGGATCATTGACGAAGGCTATAACTATTATGAAAAAGATGGTGAAAAATTTTCAAAAGGAGAGTATTGGTTAAATGAAGCTGGAACAACGGATGATGATTCGGATGATTACTTAGAACGCTATGCAAGAATCCCATCAGAAGGAGTCAATATATACATAGATAACAAAATTGTATTAGATAAAAATAATACGCCAATTGTTTCTGATAGCGATGGTTTTTTCACAATCACAGTACCAATCGGAGAGCACTATATAAGTATCAAAAGAGACGGACACGAATTTGGGTATTCAGGAAGATTTCCTGCCGATACAGCCGTTTTTGAAGAATTTTTTGAAGACCGAGATGAGCAAGTAACTTTTATCGATCAAACGAAAGTTACTGTCGTCGGTAGAGTGGTTGGAGGAACTGTTGAAAGCGAAAAAGAAATTGGATTTGGACAAAATGGAACCATCTCAACAGAAATTTTTGCCGGAAATGAAATTACAGAAACCACTGTAATAACCTGTGTTAATAATATAGGAATCGCGACGATTAACTTTGATTATACACCAGCAGGTGGTAGTTCAACCAACTTTACACAAGCAAACGTTACCACAAATTCTGAAACAGGAGAATACCGTTTAGAACTGTTACCTTTAGGTTATTCTATAAGCCAAACAACAGGTATACAAATAACGAACAACCCTACTTTAAACATACTAGATGCTAACGAAACCTTAAATGTTTCAGTAATTGTTGATGAAACAACACCCATTTTTGAGTATTCAGATGGCACAACCCAAATAGGTTCTCCATACCATTACGAAAAGAGTTTTACTTACAGATCAACCCCTGTTTTAAGAACAATAGAACAAACTTCTGAAAGCGAATTGGAACTCAGTGACGGCTCTACAATTAGTACAGAAGGATTTGAATATTTAGTATTTAAACAATTTGGCAGCTATACTATTGATTTAAAACGTTTTGAACCCTATATTAATTATGACGATGATCCAGAAGGCGAAGAGTTTCAAGTACCGGTAACTGATGGAGAGTTGGTGATTAATAATAATTTAGCATTAGAAAACTCAGGATCGTTAGAAACAAGTACCACTGATCGAAGTCTTACAACCTATACATTTAGAGGCGGATTGCCTTCAATCAATGCACCCTATACAAAAACATTAAACATAAGCTATCGAATTAATGGAGTTGATTATGAAGCGGAAGGATATGAAAATCGAGGAATTTTATTAGGAGGTCAATCTGATGGAAGCCAAACGTTTGTTACAAGTGCTCCAGATAGTCCAGATATTATCCTAAGAGATCCTCCTGGATCAAATAGTACGGCCACCATTGATAGCGGAGAAACTATTTCTTTTACAGTCGAGAGCGATTTTACAACTTCTGGAGGTTTTGCAACAGAATTTAAAGTCTTGTTAGGAGTAACTTTTGCAGCAGGTGGTGGTTTAGCAGGCCCTGTTATTGAAGCGGAGTCTACTAATAGTATTACTGCAGGAATTTCAGTAACATCTTCTAGTACGGATGCAAAAAGTTTAACGAAAACATATACGTTTGCGCAATCAATTTCTACTAGTGATGACCCCGATTTTGTAGGTGCAAATGCCGATTTATATATAGGGCAGTCTAAAAATTATTTTTATGGTACCTATGATGATATTGATGTGAGAGAAACTGCTGGCGATGCAGATGCAGGGTATGAACTCACAAACGTCTATGGAGAAAGCATCTTTGTAGGCAAACAAAAAGCCGTTTATTTTGCTGAAGAACCTTCAGACACTTTCTTTGTTTTCTCCCAAACTTATATAGTAGATACGCTTATGCCAGAACTGCAAAGTTTTGTAGATGGCTTAGAGGATGGAACCATTGATCCAAATACTCCAGGTGTTTTAACGAAAGATCAGTATGAAACACAAATTAATTTATGGAGATCGACCGTAAGAGAAAATGAGCGTGTGAAGTATCTAGCTTTAAATGATAGAGAAAATTACAAAGCAGGTATAGAAACTAATTTAAATAATTATATAGGAGAATTAACTGCTGCGCTATCTCAAGAAAATGATCCAGTTTCCGAAGCAACATTAAATAATAGGCTCCTACGTTCCAATCAATTAAAAGAACTATTAAACACTAATTTTGAAGACAATGTTTCTATAGATAACGGAGTTGGAGAATTTTCTAGAACGATTGAAACTTCTGTTGTGAATGCAAAATCAACATTAATTAACCTAAATACCGATCAAAGTTTCGGTCTAGATTTAGGATTTAATTTAAACGGGATTGGTTTATTAAATACAACAAGTGGTTTTGTGAATCAAGATATAAATACAGCATTATCTGTCGAAGAAGAGATTACCACAGCAATCACTTATACATTATCTGAGGGTGACGCTGGAAATCTATTAAGTATAGATGTTATTAACTCTTTTGACGGTAATGGTCCAATTTTTATTACCATAGGCGGGAGAACCTCCTGCCCTTACGAAGATGCTCAGAAATCTATATTTTATAACAATAGTACCTATGTCGCTAATGATGATGCAATTATTGAACTCGCTGAAGCTGATCAAGAAGAATTGAGCAATGCGACTCAACAAATAGAAGTACCTCAAATAAGTGCAGAAATTGTAAATCTTAGTAATGTTCCAGAAGGTACTAAAGCAGAATTTAGAGTGCTTTTAGAAAGCATAAGCTCAGTAGGATTAGAAACTGACTATATTTTAAGAGTAAATCAAGAAACAAATCCTAATAGTGCTGTCATTAACATTCCAGCAACTGGTATTCTATTTCCTGGCTTCCAATATGGTGAGTCAAAAGAGTTTGTAGTCACTATAGAAAAATCTATTTCTGATGTGTATGATTATGAGGATATTGAAATTAGTTTTGGGAGTGCATGTGATGATGATGCAAGTTCATCTATAACATTATCAGCTCATTTTGTACCGTCTTGTTCTAACGTATCTGTAAGTGCGCCTTTAGATAATTGGGTGTTTAATGTTTCAGGAGCTTATAACTTAGATGGAACTAGTAATCCATTAGCGGTAGAGCTTAGTGAGTTCAATACTAGTTTTTCTAGTTTCCAAAAAATTGACTTACAATATAGATCTGCAAGTTCATCTACATGGACTAGGTTACATACCTATTACGGAACCGAAGATTTTTATGATGAAGCCATTTCTAATAATGAGACAGAAATTTCAGTTATAACGGATGCCACAATCAATTACCCTTGGGATATTGTTGGTCAAAGAATTCAGGATGGCACTTATGAAATTCGAGCAATTAGTACTTGTACTAATAATACGACTTTTATTTCGGAAGTTATTTCAGGAAGAATTGATTTATATGCACCGCGAGTTTTTGGAACACCCACACCAACAGATGGTATATTGGGGTATGGTGAAGATATATCCGTACGTTTTAACGAAGATATCTTTTATAACACATCAGTTAGTTTAATCGAAATTAAAGGAGAAACAAACCAGTTACCTATTAATAATAGTGTTTCTCTATACTTTAATGGCTCAGACAATACAGCTACTATAGAAAAACCTTTTATTAATACTGGCGATTTTAGCTTTGAATTTTGGATGAACAACCAAACCCAAAATAGTTTAGCGACTATTGTAAATCAAGAAGCTGGATTTAATATAGGGTTACAAGGTACATCGATTAGTTTTCAATTTGGAGGTTCTACAGTAGATGGTGTGATATCAAACGACAACCTGTTTCATCATTATACGTTTGCTTATGACAGTACTGCGGGTGTTATCAGTATTTACGAAGATGATAGTGTGGTCGCTACGAATTCTGCTCCCCAAAATATGCAATTTGATTTTGACAATTCAATAGTGTTTGGTGGGAATACATTTATCGGGAATATTCACGATGTAAGACTATGGTCGAAAGCGTTAAGTTTTACAGATGCGTACGCAAATATTTATACTAAATATGTAGGCAACGAGGTAGATTTAGTAGGGTATTGGCCGATGAACGAAGGACATGGCGAGATAGCAAGTGATATTGCGCGCTATAAACATGCGCAAGTAAATACTGCATGGGATATAAAACCAAAAGGAAATGCCTATGAATTTGCTAATGACCAATACCTAACGTTAGATAATGTAGCGGCCGTTCAGCTCACACAAGAAATGGATGCAACACTATCCTTCTGGGTCAAAACAAATCAAACACAAGACGCTACTATTTTTTCTAATGGAAGAGGAGATGACACCGATATTGCGGCTCAAAATGGCACTAGAAATAAATGGGCAGTGAATTTAAACATCGACGGTAATTTATCGTTTGAAAACGAAAATAACTCCTACAACCTTACGACCACTAGTATAACCGATAATGAATGGCATCATGTGTCGATCCTAATAAATAGATTAGGTAACCTGAGAACTTATGTCGATGCTGAATTGGTTAGTACGAACCCCGTATCAGATATTTCTGCGTTCTATGGGAATAAAATTTGGGTAGGAGCCAGAGGGCATATAGATTTATCCGCATCCGAAACTGTTGATAAAATTTTTACAGGAAAAATAGACGAGTTGAGACTGTGGAACACCCTTCGAACATTTGAACAAATAGACAGAGACCGTTTCTATGAAGTAGATACAGATAGTCCAGGTTTATTAGTGTATTCTAAAATGAATGCGCCAGATACTCCAACAGGAAACGGACCAAGGTATTATCACGTAATTCCAGGTCCTCTAAACACAAATAGTGTATCTGTGCTCAGTTCTGGAGCAGTCAATTATACGGACGATGTTCCTCCAATAAAACCTGCAAGAAACACGATTAAATTTCAAGTTAATCGTGTAATTAATGGCGATCAAATGATTATAGAACCCGTAGTTTCTAGTTTAGCACTCATTGAAGGCCAAGTGTTAGACATTACAGTCCATAGAATGTACGACGAGTTTGATAACATTCAACAATCTCCAATTACTTGGACCGCTTATATTAATAAAGATCAGGTAGACTGGTATATAGATGGCGAGGAAACGATTGTTGAAAGTACTGCTGATATAGGCGAAAGCAAACAATATTCCATATCTGTTGTAAACTCTGGAGGCACTTTTCAAGATTTTAGCTTGTTAAATATACCAAGTTGGTTATCGCTAAGCCAATCAACAGGAGTACTATCACCAAATAGTAATGTTGAAATTACTGCTACGGTAGATAGTAATCTAGCCCCAGGATACTACGAACAAGATTTGTTCTTACAAACTGAATTTGACTTTGATCAAAAAATTCAATTAAAATTAGATATTTCAGCAGATATCGACTGGTCTATAAATCCAAACGATTATGAGTATAGTATGAATATTGTTGGAAAAATTAAAATTGATAGTGTTTTTGACGAAGACGCAAAAGACAAACTTGGCGTATTTCATAATGGAGAAACTAGAGGTGTTGCCCAATTAGTTTTTGACTCTAACTACCAAGAATATTTTGTGTACCTAACTGTTTATTCAAACAGTGTGTCAGGAGAAATTTTAAATTTTAATATTTGGGATGCTTCTGAAAATCAAATACTAGTAGCAACTTTAGACGGAAATAATGCCATTGAGTTTACTTTAGATAGTATTGTGGGATCTAACTCAAATCCTGCCATATTTGAAAATTCAGGTGAAATCAGTCAGAGCATCCCCTTAAATTCAGGGTATACATGGATCTCATTTTCAGTGGTTAGTGATCGGCTTTCTGATGTAAATGGGGTTACCGAAAACTTAGAACTTGAATCTGATGATTTAATTATGAGTCATTTACCAGCACTGTTAGATTCGTATTATATAGACAGTCAAACCGCAGAAAATAGCGGTTGGTCTGGAGGAATTAGTGATAATGCAGGCTTTAGTATTTTTAAAATGTATAAAGTCCGATTAGCAAATGCACAAAACCTGGATGTGATAGGTACCCCTGTAGACCTATCTACTTGGACATTCCCAGTTAGAGAAAATTGGAACTGGTTGCCATACGTTGTTGGTGAAAACACAAGAATAGAAGAAGCATTGTCAAGTTTTAATGCCTCCGTTGACGATGTCATAAAATCACAAAATGAATTTGCAATTTATGATGCATTAAACGGCTGGACAGGAACCTTATCCTATTTAGAAAAAGGGAAAGGGTATATGCTAAAATCCGCAACCACTCAAGATTTTAAATATCCTAACTACTTATCTGGTAGAAAAGGAACTGTTTCTGGAAGAACTTCAAGTACTTCCAATTCATCAAATCAAAGCGAGTTTAATGCCTTTTCTCAAAACATGAATGCTGTGATTCAATTGCCCGAAGGTTATACAAATGTATATGCTTACAACAAAGCAGGGGAATTGCATGGAAAGTCCGAAAACCAGTCAGTTAATGGAAAAGAGTTGTCCTTTATGACTCTAGTGGGTAATTCAAATCAAGAAGAATTAGTGTTCTATATTGGAGATGGAGATTCAAAAAAGCAAACCTCAAAATCAATTAATTTTGTTGCCGACTCACTTTTAGGAACTGTGAGCGATCCGTTTATAATAGATGAGACGACTATGGATTTGACAAAAGCCCATTTCCTGCTATATCCAAACCCTTCCAAAGATGGATTTGTTTATTTAGAGTTTTATGCTCAAAACAAACAAAACACTCAGGTGATGATTTACAATGTATTAAACCAGTTGTTGTTTAATTCCGAGTTTTCAATTAAACAAGGCTACAACGTTTTAAAAATTCCTGTCAATTTTCAAAATGGTACTTATTTCTTGAACACGACCATTGATAACGAACCTTATAACAATAAACTAATCCTTAAATGATAATTAAAAACGCGCTCCAGTCAATTATATTAACTTGTCTTATCTCATTGGGTTTAAGTGCTCAACCGGCAAATTGGCAAGTGGATGAAAATGAATTTGAATACACAATGACAATGGTTGCATTTTTAAATGTAAATGCAACCAATTTATCGAGTACAGACGATATGCTGGCTGCTTTTGTAGATGATGAATGTCGTGGTGTTACAAATTTAATTTATACAGAATCAACAGATGGGTATTATGCGTACTTAACGGTGTTTGCTAATTCAGCTTCAGAAACTGTAAATTTCAAAATCTATGACTCAACAAATAATACTGTGATCGATGCAAACCAAGAATTGCCATTTGAAATTAATAAGCATTACGGAGGTATTTCGTCAGACTTTGGTTTTTCGAATCCTACTCCGAAATACTTTAAAAAAAATGTACTTCCTTGTGATTTATCTAGTGGAGCTGTTAAGGTAGAATTTGAAATTGAAGGTGTCAATGTAACGCTTGAAAAAGAGAATCAATTACTAGAAACTAACATCTCTGGTGGAGAGGCGTTCTTTGAAAATGTTGGAACAGGAACCTATGTTTTAAAAATTAACAATGGTTTAAAAAAAACAATAGAAATTGAATTAGAAAATCAATAAAAATGAAAAAAACAAAATTCATAACAGTTATAATTTTTTTGATGTCCATTACATTCATAATTTACTCGTGTGATTGTCAAGAAGCAGATTTTTCGACTTTATTTGATGATGTAGATAGCCAAAACCCATGCAGTGGTTACGCACCACTAGAATTTATTGAAGTTATTTAGTGTTTAGTCGTTATCCAAAATTGGATAATACGCTTATATAATAAATTTTATCAAAACGTATGAAGCTCGCTTTATACGTTTTTTTCATTAAATCGAAATTTATTTAAATTATTAATAGCGAATACATGTAAGTTTTTAGAATATCGAAAAACTGAAGATATTTTTGAGTCCTATTATGCTTCACTTTAATTAATTTTTATATTTACTTCATATTTATGTAACGATACAGTTATCGTTAACGAGATTTATAATGGACATACAAAATTTTAAAATATTCAATACTCCATCGGCTAACCTTTATAGCCCTGTAGTTGCACGTCCCCGTATCACTCGCCGTCGCCCTTAGGGTGTTTCTTTAGTTTCTGAACTTAGGTGTGTCCGGTTCCTCTTTCAACTTTTTTATTCAACTTTTTATTAATTATTTAAAATCTTAAATAATGGAAATCATTATTGCAGATAAATCTCATACGATTTTTTCCCAAACGATTTGTAAAGCCATTGAAGAGGCTGCACAAGTAAGAGGGACTGGGATTGCCAAGCGTTCTCAAGAGTACATCATTTCTAAAATGGAAACCAACAATGCTGTGATTGCTTTAGAGGGCGGTACTTT
>Ga0209405_1000072_pt1 | contig 84192 bp, 80 predicted proteins | sample COGITO_mtgs_1105_6_FD_184803 | JGI IMG/M metagenome (GOLD analysis project Ga0209405, IMG submission 184803) | Pelagic marine microbial communities from North Sea - COGITO_mtgs_110516 (SPAdes) (version 2) | ecosystem: Environmental > Aquatic > Marine > Epipelagic ...
TCAATATGGCGAAGCAGATGCGCCCGCACCAGACAATGGCGGCATGGCCGTGCCATCAATGTCGGGAATGGCTGCGCCGTCCGCATCTGGTATGGCCGTGCCGTCGATGTCAGGCATGGCTGCGCCCACGCTAAACGCAGGTGCAGCGCGCCCCTATATCCTGCAATGCGACCGCGCGACGACGCACAGGCGGCTCGTGCGCGACGACGGCGCAGAGGTCTATCTCAACGACTTTTATGATTTACCCCTGCTCGGCGTGACTGCAGATGCGCCGATCCCCGACCAGATCGCGACTGCCAGACAGATCGAAGAGCTTGCGGCGGCGCTTTATCAGCGTCTGCTTATCGAGGAAGCCAGTTCCGCAAGGCTGGGGTTTGATAATTTCGCTGCGGTCGCCAAGCCTGTTTTGGTCCCCCGTTCAGACGCGGCGCAGGCGCAAGCGGACGCCAGTCTGAATGGAAAAGTGATGTCCGCACTGGGGCTGCGATATACGGTTGATGGCCAGACCTACCAGCGGATCGGCATGGAAATTCTTGTGCGGACGCTGTTCTTCGCCGTTTGTGCGACGTTGCTTGCTTTGGTTGTGTGTTATCCGGTTGCCTATAAGGTTGCCCTTGCCACGCCGCCCGAAAAGGCGGTCTGGCTGATGCTGGCCCTGATCATCCCCTATGCGATCGTAGAATTGATGCGCATCTACGCATGGACCTCGATCATCGACAATCGCGGGCTGATCAATGAGGCGCTCATGTGGGCTGGCGCGATCACCGAGCCGATCCAATTCAAACGCTCGGCGCTGACGGTCTTTGTGGTGATCGTCTATACCTATGTTCTGTTCATGGTTTTCCCGATCTATAACGTAATGAGCACACTGGACCGCAACCAGATCGACGCGGCCCGCGATCTTGGTGCATCCACGCCGCGCCTGCACCGGCGCATCATCATCCCGCACGCTAAACCTGGCATCGCCGTGGGCTGTATTGCAACTTTCATGCTGGCAGCCGGAGCATTCTCGGTGCCGCGGATCATAAGCCGAGGGCTGCAGTCGGAATGGTTCAGCCAGACGATCTACAACAAGTTTTTCGAGGTCAATAATTCCAACGTCGGCGCAGCCTATAGTTTTACCTATACGTTGGTCTGCTTTTTGATTGTCGGTGTATTCATGTGGATCATGCGGGCCCGTCTCAAAGATTTTGCGAGGGTGCAATGATGTCGCAACGCATTTTGAATGCCTATATGTGGGCATTTCTAGCTTTCATGTTCGCCCCGCTCATCTTGATGATCATTACTTCTTTCAACGATGTGTCGCCGCCCTCGGTGACTGATTGGCGTGGGCTGACGGGCAAATGGTATGCCTTCTTCTGGATGTCAGAGGCGGACTTGCGCGCTGATCCGGTCCTGCGGTCGCTAGACCGTGACCGCTTTGTCGGCTGCTTTGGCAATTCGCTTCAGGTCGCGGCTGTGGTCGTTCCACTCTCGCTACTCCTTGGCCTTTCGGGGGCCGTCGTGCTGACCCGCTGGCGCAGCAAGGCGAACGGCCTGCTTTGGTGGGTTCTGTTGTCGCCGATGTTAGCACCGGGCATTGTATTGGGTCTGTCGGCGCTGGTGTTCTGGGGGCGGCTCGGGGTTGGGGCGGGGTTGTTCACAATCATGATGGCGCAAGTGACCTTTGTCGCAGGCTATCCCATGCTGGTTTTGATGGCGCGCCTTCAACGCCAGCCGGTCGAGCTGGAAGAAGCAGCCCTTGATTTGGGCGCGACGCCGTTCCATGTGTTCCGCCGGATCACGCTGCCTTTTCTGTTGCCCGCCTTGGCCTCCGCCGCTGTCATCGCGCTGCTGTCCTCGATCGAGAATTACAACACCACGATGTTCGCCAAAGGCGGGGCCTGCACCTTTGCCACCGAAATCGGTGCCATGAGCCGTAACCCCAACGGTCATCCGCCAGTGATCAATGCGGTGGGCACGGTCATCATTTTGATCACGGTAAGTGCGGCACTTGTTCATGCCGTTTTAACGCGCCGAGAGATGCGTTAAGCTGCTCCCATGAAAGTCACCGCCCGTTGTCATCCATTGCTGGAACCGCTTTTGCCAAGACCGGTTCCCGCGAGCCACAGGCTACCCGGTTGGCTGGGCGAGATGCCAGCAGAGGTCGACGCCGCGACCCTTGGGGGTGCAGCGGTCCGCACACTCAAACATTGCCCGCCGATCGTTGATGCAATGCGCCTTGGGGTGCTAATCCTTTGCCCGACAGATATCACCGTGCGCGCGGGGGAGGTTTCGTGGGATTGGGAACCGCCGATTTTGACAGACGCCGACATCAGCCGCGCGCCAATTGGCGTGCATGTGCCCGAACAGGCAGAGGGCAGCCCTTACGTGGCGCAACAGCTTGTTCTGAAATTCATGAATTTCTGGACACTGGAAACGCCGCCCGGTTGGTCGCTTTTGTTCATGCACCCGCAGGGCTATCCTGACCTGCCGTTTACCACATTGGGTGGCGTGGTTGATTGCGACACCTACAAAGACGGCTACGTGCATTTTCCGGCGCTTCTGAAGCCGGGCTTCGAAGGGTTAATCGCCAAAGGAACGCCCGTCGCTCAGGCCGTACCCGTTCAAAAAGAAACGGCGCTAGAAATCGAGGTGATGTCTCCTGCGCAAATTTCAGACAACCGCGCTGTTCAAGGTGATCTGGCGCGCGCGCCTGGTCATTACCGCAAGGTTTTTCGCCGCTAGAGTTCAAGGTTAAGCGGAACGGACCCTTTTGCAGTGCGGGTCAGGGTTTTGATCACCTCAGGCCGCCAGCTGCGTTCGGCCAGCAGGGCATCGCGTAGGTCTGTGGTGGTTGCCCCAGTTTCGGAGGCAATCCGGTAGCGGGCCAATCGCGCCTCGGGGTCGCTTTGCGCCGCAAAACAATCCATCGCCTTGTCCCAATCCCCCAGCCGCAAGGCAACCCGCCCAAGATTGCGTCGCGTGTCGGCGTCGTCCGGCATCAAGGCTGAGGCCCTCATAAACGCCGTCAGCGCGTCGGCCAGCGCACCATGATCCAGCGCGATGCGGCCCAGCTCGTACCACGCAATGCCATAGCTCGGGTTCGCGGCGACAGCCCGTTCGAGCCAGTGTTTCATCTGGTCCGGCTTGCCGCCAGCTTCCAGTACTTTAGCGAGGTTGTAAAACACTGCAGGCTGTGGCGCCTTTCCCTTAGCGAGACGGCGCAAAAGCCGCTCGGCCGCGGGCCAGTCTTTGGCGGCCAGCAGGGCTGGCAGAGAAGTCTGATCTTTCATGTCGTCGGCTGCCCTTTCGTCACACCACTTTCACATAGCTTTGTCACAAGCGCGTGAAGCAAAAGGGTCCTGTAATGCAGACTAACATTTTTTCACTGCCCGGTAAATTCTGGCGCGGCAACCTTCACACTCATTCCACACGCTCTGACGGGGTGCTGGAGCCCGCTGAGGTTTGCCGACGCTACAAGGCCGAAGGCTACGACTTTATTGCGCTGACGGACCATTTTATTGGTCTCTACGATTATCCGATCACCGATACGACCGATTTCAGGGATGCCGAATTCACGACAATCCTTGGCGCCGAATTGCATTCCGGCGCGATGGAGAATGGAGAGCTTTGGCATATCCTTGCCGTGGGTTTGCCACCAGATTTTGCACAGCCAAACGCGCCCGACTTTCACGCGGCGCCTGATCAGGAAAGCGGCCCTGCGCTGGCTGCTCGTGCTCGCGCCGCGGGGGCGTTTGTCGCCGTGGCACACCCAGAATGGTCGGGCCTGACAACAGCGGATGCCCGCAGCATCGAGGCCGCCCATGCGGTCGAAGTTTACAACCACGGTTGCGCCACGGGATGCGATCGCCCCCATGGGTTTTATACGTTGGACCAATTGCTAACCGAAGGGCGGGATTTAATGCTGTGTGCCACCGATGACGCGCATTTTTCCGAACCGGATCACTTTGGCGGATGGGTCATGGTCAAAGCCGAAGAGAACACACCGGAGGCCTTGCTTGAGGCGCTGAAAGCGGGTCATCACTATAGCTCGACCGGACCGGAGCTGTGCGGCCTACACTGGGAAGACACGAGTGTGACCGTCGAAAGCTCTGCCGCGCAGTCAGTGATCGTGCAGGGCCAAGGCTCTGCGGCAGTTGCGGTGCACGGTCATTCCATGACGCGTACGCGGGTATCGCTGGACCGGTTCAAGAATAGCGATTGGTTGCGCGTGACGGTGATCGACGCCGCCGGAAAACGCGCGTGGTCCAACCCGTTCTGGCGTTGATCCAAGGCCGCTGCCGCTAAGAGGTGACAGAACCTTCGAAAACCGCCATTGGGCAAGGCCGACGGTTGTATATGTTATGATCTGCATGCTCTATCCGTGATTAGCTTTTAGTGGAGCCGGCCATTGGAACAATCGCAGCGAAGGTCGGCTAGGTCCGCTTTGATGTCCTTCAAATCTGGTGCGGCGAACGACTGATTCAGTGATCTACGCGCGTTCAATGGTTGCGTTACGCCTTACCCATATCAGCCAGACACCCCCTCCCCCTGCTTCAACCGGCTTTCCAGCCCGTCCAAATCATTCACCACTGCATCGAGTCGATTTCTATCGCTACCATCGATTTCCTCAATTTGCATCTCAACCTCGTCGGCAAAGCGCATTTCCATCTGCCGTTGCTCCTCTTCGACAACGGCTTGAACAGCTTTTGAGTCTTTCTTGGTGGGCGGCACAGATATACCTGAGCTGATCTCTTTTGAGCCAATTAGACGCTCATCATGCGCATTAGGCTCCGCACTCGTTCCAGCTTGGCTCAGGCCCCGCTTTGACCCGCAAGAATCTGGCCCGTGCGCCTTACCGCCACCTCCGCCCATCACCGGAAACGGCAGTTCCCCCCTCTGCGCGCCATGGATTGCCGCAAACAGCCGATCATCAAAATACTGGACCCGTTTCGCCCGTACTGGCATCTGCGCATCCACGACCATGATAATTTCATCGAGCGGCAACCGGCGCGCTTCGTCCTCAGGCAAGAGAGAAGTTTCTTCCGTCCGCGTGGACTGACTGCGCCCCTCGAACGGATTCTTACCAATCGACCGCGACCGCGTGATGACCGTCTTTGTTGTCTTGCCCACGGCCTTGGTCAGCTCCTCAATAGTCTTTTCATCCGAGGGGGTGAGGTAGAGCTTTACACCCGCGTTGCCCTGCAGCGCGCGGCGGGTGTTTTCACCGTAGATTTCATCGAGGGCGGGGATGGTTTGTGTGACGACCGCCAGATGTCCGCGATAGGTGCGCAGGGTTTCTATGCTCTCGACCACAATGGGCATTTTGCCTAAGCGGTTGAACTCATCGAGCATGATCATCACAGGCCATGGCTCATCTTTGCCCGGTTCCTTCTCTTGCATCGCCGAGAGAAGGTCAGAGAAGAACAGCCGGATCAGCGGCGCCAGCGGCTTCACCATCAAGGGCTGGACCACCAGATAGACCGTAAATGGTTTCCTGCGGATCGTGCGAAAATCAAAATCCGAGACCTGCGTCGCCTCGTCAATCGCGGGGTTTTGCCATTGATCCAGACCTGAGGTCATCAGAAGCGAAACATAGGAGGTCAGCGTGTCGTTGTTGGTCGATGCCAGTCGCGTAAAGATCAGCTTCGCGGCTTTGTTGTCGATCTCATGGCCCCGCGCCACATATTCTTTCTGCTTGTTGCCACCGGATGCCGCGATCCGGTAGATCTCGCCCAGGTTCGGCTTCTTGCGCTGGAAGGCGAGCAAGCCTGCAGCCACAAACAAATCAATTCCGCCTTTCAGAAGACCCTGAACGCGATCGTTGTCGCTTTGCAGGAACAAGGTCGCCAGTAGCTGTAATTCCATCTGCTGCCGCGCGGGATCTTCCAATTCATAGATGCGCAAAAGCGGATTGTAGCGATGGGTGCGTTTGCCTTCCCAGTCCGTGGGCGCGAAGCGGTAGACCTTGTCGCCCTGCGCAGCGCGGTGACGCGCCGTTGCTTCAAAACACTCGCCCTTTACATCTAACGTGACGGCAGACCCCTGCCATGTGAGCAGGTTCGGGATCACAAAGCCGGTGGTTTTACCACGCCCCGTTGGTGCCACGATCAGCGCATGGGGAAAGACCTTAGAGGTGATGTAGCGGGCGCGGGATTTCGGGCTGCCCAATTTGCCCAGAATAAACCCAGTCCCCGGCTTACCGAAGAACCCGTTGGCGTTCATCTCGCCGCGCCTTTGCCAATGGGTCTGGCCAAAGCGTGTGAGGGCCGAGCCAGACAAGGCAAGGCTCATCATAAGCCCTGCGACGGCAGCGCCGCCGATGATCAAGTTGATCAGCTGGAAATCGTCTGGCCGTCTGTCTCTGATCCAGAGGTAGTTCTGCGCGATATATCCAAAATCGATATCGGCACTGAACCCAAGTGCTTTGAAGGTCAGCACTGCTGAAGCAACGGTGTAGCCCATCGCACCCGCCACCAAAGTGACCAGAACCACCCCGATGGCAATCCGCACCCTGCCCAATGATCCACTCAATGGACCTGGCCCCGCTCTGTTTCGCCGTCCATGTCTGCCGCGCGGTGTCTCTCGACTTCAACGTCTGCCAACTCGTCGACAACCTGTCGCAACGCCTCCGAGTTTGCGGTTGCCGCATCCGATTGCAAATAGACCTTTGCGGCATAGAGACGGTCGAGGCGATCTTCGATGATGTTTTCCAAAGCATCGCTGTCGCCATCGTTCAGACGATCGAGCTGCGCCGTGTCCAAAACCCGCGCCACCTGCGCGCGGAAGGCCTCGCGTTCGGTTTCGGTCTCAAAGGGCGACGACAATTCCCCTGCCCGTTCGTGGGCGAGAACATGGGACAGTTCAGGCGTTTCAATCGTAGTTGTCTCGCGCTCCGTAAGGTTTTCCTGCCCTTCCGCTCCGCGCGCTTCATAGACACGCGCGTATGTGTCGCCGGGGCCTTCCGCCAGCTGTTCGGGCATATCGGGATATCGCGACTGTAGATCGCGCGCGACGGAAACGGAGATTGGCGTCCTGCTGTGCGCGCCCAACCGCGCGGCGTCTACCTCAATGATAACTCGGTCTGCTGCGGCCTGATTTACGATCACCGCCCTGCCCTCCTCATCCGTGCGGATCACATCGCTCGGGCGCGCAATCAGCTCTGGATGATCGCGCAGATACTCCCGCTGTACGTCTTCCAAACGCTCTACGGCAAGGCTTTCGATCACGGCTTCGTCCCGATCTTCAGTCCCGGCTTCAATCCGAGTCTCGATGAGAATGGCATTAGCATCGGTTTCGATCTGACTTTCTGTGACATGCGCCTGCAACTCGCGGGCGTCTTCAATGACCCCATCACGGCGCAGCACGCCCTGCCGTTCCAGCATGGTCCCCAGCTGCACATGCACATCATTGAGAACATCCCGCGCCTGTTCCAAATCCGCGCGGCGCTCAAGGTTCAAATCCTTCGCCTCGGCCACCTTGGACAGATCATCCGCAATCCATTGATGCTCCAGGGCTGCGTTTTGCGCTCCTGTTTCTATGCGGGCCACAACTTGCGCTGTGCTGATCCCCGTGCCGCGCAGTGCTGCATCAACGCGGGCGCGCACCCGTGGCTCAGACAAACGCTCCAGCTGGCTTTGCTGTATGTTAGCCTCAGAATAAACCCCGCCTTCTGACGGGACCTCCGAGAGGGAATTGGACCGTAGCCCGAGCGGCTGCATATGCTGCACCCGCGCTTGGATGGCGTTGAGGGACTTCTCCAGCGCGGGCCGCTCTGCATCCGGCTTTGCGGCAATCAGGTCCGTGATGTTTGCGACCTTCTCCGCGTAGCGGCTGCGCAGATCCTCGAACGTTTCGTCTTCGGCCATGTAAATGCCTCCTGCGGTTTCAACGTGACCCCCCTTCGCCAGAACCTCACTCGCACGGAACAGCACTTCGGCAATGTCTTCGCGGTTCTCAGAAGACGCCTCGGCGGCCAGCGAGTGGAACATGATTTTGGTGTTTGCGATCTCGGCAAGCGTGCGGGTCAGGTCTTTACCCACCCGTTCGCGTTCCACAGGCGTCCTGCCCTCTTCCTTGGCAGCATAGACCTCGCGGGTCTTGGCCGGGTAATGCACCTCGCCGCGATCCATCCGCCGCGTGGCTTCCAACCGCACGCCATACTTTTCCGCTTCCTCGACCATCGCCAGCCGGAAGTCGTCGTAATTGAACCGATGATTGCGTGCGAGATAGAAGAACTCACCCTCTTGCGAACGGCGGTTCAACACCAGATGCGCATGCGGGTGTTCGCGGTCCTCATGCACCGCGATAATGTACTCAAAGTGCCCCTCATCGGTTTGGAAGAACCGCTCACCCACATCCGAGGCAATGTCGCGCACATCCTCACCACGCGTGCCGATCGGGAAGGACATCAACAAATGTGTGGTCTGCCCAAGCTTGGGTTTGAACCCGCCATCCCAGCGCTTGGCAAAGCGCTCAGTGAGGTCTTTGATCTCGCCGCGCTCAAGCTTGGACTTCCCATCCAGGAACCCGCTGCTGTCGACGATATGGGTGGACTTCGTCGTAAGATATTCGAGCTGGTTTGCGAGCTGTGATTTGTTCTGCGTCCCCCCGCCCCGGATCGCCTTGAACACAGCTGACCGATGTCCCGCAGCGGCGCGCACCATCTGCTTTTGCTTTGAAGCATACAGACCCTGCATCGAGCCTCGAATGCGGCTCCACCCGTCGCGGAACACCTCGCCCGTAACAGCGTCTACCGCGGCGGCGGCCCGTGTCGCATCATTCAGCCGCATGGGCAAACTCCCTCAAAGCGGCGGTTGCAGTGAGCTGCATCGCATCGCGACGGCGGCGCACAAGCAGATCAATCTCGTCTGCACTGTCCAGAATGAACCGCGCCAACCCGCGCATCTGCGCAAGCCGCAATTCCGAGAACTCGGGGCTCGTTCCCTGCCCCGCCAAATTGGCCTTTTGCATCTGCTTGGCAACCTGGGCGACACCGTTTCCAACGTCATTCAAAGAGGCGCGATAACGCGCCATCTCTGCCGCCAACGATGTGTCCGCCACAAAGGTGCCACCTGCCGCTTGCATCAAGCGGCGCAGCCCTTCCGAGCGCGTCTCTATCCCTGCTGTCGCAAGCACCTCATCGAACGCCGCCATCTCCTCAGAGGTCACTTTCACACTTACTGCCAAGACCGGCACGGCGGTATCGCGCTGGCGCTCTGCGTCATTCTTCAAGGTGTATTGCACCGCCCGGGGTGTCACTCCGAACCGCTGTGCAAGCACGGACGTGGGCACTCCGTCCGCAGCTTCGCGCACGATCTCCATGCGCTCTGCATCCGTGAGACGTTTCGAGCGAGACATGCGAAGAAAGACTCCCTATTTCCTGCCACCTTCATACAAGGCTGCACCCAACATACGAAACTATACTAGTCTGTCAATAATATACTTTCGGTGAATTGGGGCGCAGGCAGCCTTGTATTCCGTTTCACGGCCCAAGCACCGCAGGTGCGAGGCCGCGCCCGAAAGGGCGCCAACCAACACCAGCCGCATGCTCCAACGTCACCGGTCGCAACAGGGCCCGCACCAGAGGTCTGTCTGAACATGCAATGTTCGGACCGAAGCGATGGGGCGGGACAGAACTCAACCGACAGGGCCGACCGACAGGGTCAAGGGAGGCCAGAATTGGCCTGCCAATTCTCTGCCGCAAAAACCGTGAAGGCTCTTGCCGGAAGGTTTTTGGGGATGGCCCCCTTGAGGCTGGCTGGCGGCTCTTTCACAGCACTGGTTCACCCACAACAGGAACCATCAGGACTGCTCTGCAGTCCTGTCATCTGGAACCGTGACCGCGGCCTATGGCCGGGGTCACAACGGGTCGCGAAGCGATCTCTGGGACAGAGATAGGGCCGCCTGACGGCGGCCCATCCTCGGGGAGGATCTACTCTTGGGGTTCTTTTGAGCTTGGTGGGAACATCACCAGCTCCTGGACGCCGACGGGGAAGTCGAGCTTGAGGCTGAAGAACTCCGAGCCATCGCCGCTGCGAGTGTTGCGGAACATGGCTCCGACGCGTTGGAAACGTGTGCGTTCTTGGCCTTCGCCATCGGTGTATTTGACGGGAACTGTTGCGACGTAGTGGTTGGTCATTTGGGTCTCTCCTTTTTGCGATGAGGATCAAAAGGCATGGGGGCATCAGGACCGGTTGCAAACGCAAATGCGGAGGGTCCGCGCCAAAGGCGTGGAAGCCGTATTTGTGCTTGCCGGAGCACAGCGTAGGGAACGGCCGGTCCGACCCCGTGCGATCCACATCAATGAGCAAAAAGAAGAGACCCAAATGTATGCCCCCACATCGCAGTCGCCACGGGTCTCGTTGATTTCGATAGAGGTGAAGGTCGGGTTCGCCTTGATGCAACGTGTTGGGGTTTGGTCTGTCGCGCGCATCGAAAAGCAGGGCGGTTGTTCAGCCTCGAGCGAAGTCCAGTTTCTCGGTGTTGAAATGGCTCTGACGTTATCGGCACCAAGCTTGAGGACGTGGAGGGCAGCTTGTCCGACCGCACCGGTATGGCACGGCCAGTCCTTCCCCAATCAGTGTGCGCCCCACATCCTGGCCGTCGACGAACAGCGAGCCACAAAGCCGGCCAAAATTACATTGATCTGTACCTTCGGTTCCGGGCCTGCACGAACATGCCACGCGTTCAAATTCTATCGATGCCGCATTCCGCAACAGCTCGCTCAAACGCGCCGTTGCACGTTCCCCGACCTGACGCTCTGCGGTGCAAGAAGGACGCCAGGTCTCGGGCGCATTGAAACCGACTAGGCGTACGTTGGGAGTAATCCCACGCACGTTTATCGTATCACCATCAATGATCCTGACATCGCTGGCACGAAGGCCACGATCCTGTGTTGTGGGTTGCGCCGCGGTCGGCCTATTGAGAGACAGGAAGCTAGAGGACATCCAGCCGGTTCCCAAGTCAGACCTAATTTGGGCCCATTGTCCTTGGTCACGAAGCAGCTGGACACGGGTGCCTTCAACCAAAACGCCCATGACCCGATCAGACGTGGACGGCTCGGATCGTTGATTGACCCGTGTCCCCGTCACATAGACGTAAGCGGAGCTTGCCGTTTGCGGTGCGGACGTCGCTGGTGATTTGTAAGATGTGGATTTCGATGATGTTGAATCGAAGAACGATCCAATCAACGCAACGAACGCGACGACAATAACGAGCGGCACCATGATTTGTCGCTGAGCCCTACGGACCGCCCGCCGCGGTGCAGTGATTGCACGGGTTACAGACATCGGTCGGGATCTTGGTGGGTAAGACTTGGTGCTGCGCTTCGGGGCCGGACGCGGAGCGTTATGATTGGTCTGTGCTGAGGTCCGCGATGATGGCTCGCGTTCCAACTTCAGGACTTTATGTAGGCTGGCATATTGAGCCTTACTCAGACGTGTGTCGGCTCCATACTTCTGAAAGCGTTCGGCCATACTTGTGAGAAACGACACCTCCCAATCGTTTGCCTGACCAGACTGCAAACGCGCATCAATGCGCGATTGAATCTCTTTGGTGCGGTCTGGGGAAAAGGGCATCGACTGAAAAACCTGCGCGCATGATATGCTGTCCAACAAAAGTCATTTGTGGCGCGGACACAATAGTCAGGGATTTCATTGAGATATCGCTCTGCCATTCGGGAAACGGGAAATTCGGATGGCCGCCGTCATGACCTAAATGAACCCTTGCTGCAGACCATCAACGTGAATCTGAACTTGGACCCATGCATTTGAGAACGAAGAAAGGGCCACCCGAAGGTGACCCTCTCTGACTTATGCTTCTGCCTTCTCCTTCGCTGGATCCGCGACTCGCATCACCGTCAGACCCTTCGCTTCGGCTTTCTGGCCGAGGTTGAGTGCCACCCCGTTGCCGCCGAAGAGGACAACGCCCGTCGCGGCGAACTTATCGTCCAGCATCTCATCGTTGCACTTGAAGGGTGCTGCACGTCCGTGTGCGGACCAGCGCGGATCAAAGCGCGCTTGGTTGATGCCCCGCGCGCGTGCCCACCGGGCCGCGATCATCTCCGCTCCATGCTTGCCGCCTTTGTGGCAGATGAAGATATCTTGGTTGCGGTTTTGCTTGATGCGATCCCGAACCTTATCGAGGGTCCGGAAGATGACATCGATGTCGGTCCAGTCCGTCGCTCCCGAGACAATCAGAGGAACTCCCTCGACTTTCGACTTGGCGGCGGTCTCACGATCATGCTGCTCCAGAAGCTGCTTGGCTTCGAAGACGGCACCCGTCTCTTGCGCCCGAACGCTGGCGCGCGATCCCGATGCCGGGATAAAGGCATTGCCAGTCTCGACCTCGTAGCATTCCGCTGCCGCCTCCCCCATCGTCTCGATGGCGTCCACGATCTCGCGCAACTGCACGAAGCGCGCTTGTGCCTCTTCCAATGCGGTCTCTGCGATTTCTGATCCGTCGTGACATTTTGCCAGTGCGCCGATCTTATCCGCTGTGCGATCAACTTCCTTACCGAGAGCAACCTTGCGCCGCTGCAGAATTGTTGCCAGCCCGTGGGCGAGAGGCTCGATCTCTCCCTCAAGTCCGGTGTTGCGGAGCTGCCCGAGCAAGGTCTCGAAGGTCTCGCGAATGATACTGTCTTTCAGGATATCGTCTTGCGGGATTGGTAGGTGTGCATCTTTCTCCGTCAGGCCGAAGAGTTCGATTGTCTCGTATGTCGTCGCTTGATCGTAGGCCATGTGTTCATCTCCAGATGTTTGAGTTTGAGGGCCACCACGTGAGTGTGGGGGCATGGCCGATTTTTGGTTCACCGAATCTGTCCGGGTCAGGGACGGCGTAGCCGCCAGCTTGCTGGGCGCAAAAGTTTTCCAAGCGCCGTGCTCATAACACTCACAACCTTACGCGCGCGATTGACCTCTCCACTCGCGCCACCTTCGCTGAAAAGTTTTGCGATCCTTGAGGCGGGCTGATTTGGGGGCCATCCGGAGGATATGCTTCCATAGTCATGTGTGTGTGTTTTGACGCAAGGTTTGCACGACGCGAGCAGGCAAGCGGCGGGAGCGGGACACGCAGGCGGATGGAGCGGCGGGATCGTTTTGCTTTAGCAAAACAGACCAGAGTGGAAACCGCAGGCGTGGCCGGATCACGACGTGCTCGCGAGACGGGCAAACCGGGACCCATGAGCCGACACCGCGGTAAGGCCGCATGGCCGCATGCGCGACGGACCGCAGGGCCGTTCTCACCTGCGACACGCGCAGCCGAGCAGGTGAGGCCGTTAGGTATTGCGTCAGAGGTTTAGTTGATTGGCGAGCACGTCAGAGCGGACTTTGATATTCTATAGCTCAAGGTCAACAGTGCGGACCTTCCAGACCTTCGCCGCAGATTCCCCAGTGGCTGCTTTGGTGACACTTGCCAAAAACAGTGGTTTTTGGCAAGTGTCAGATGTAACGACGCACGCGGCTTTTGTAGTTTCTAAACTGCTGACCATAGCTTTCCTCTAGCCATGGTTCTTCGGCGAGCGGGGCCATGGCGAGGGTCAGCACACCAACTGCTGCGATGAACGCGGCCCAGCCTGATGCCGAAAGGACGGCCCAGCCGACCAAAATAGCCATATCAGCCATGTATTGCGGGTTCCGAGAGTAGCGATATAGGCCATCCGTTTTCAGTTCGGCGACCTCGCCACTGGTTGCTGCAAACCCTATTTCTACTACTCCGGCCCACACAACTATGTTTCCCAAAACGATCAGCGTTAAGCCAACACCCCAACGACTCTCAGCAGGCCAACCCAAGCTGTTCCAATCGGAAATACCCAGTAAGAATGTCGCTGAAAAGATCGTGATTGTAGCCGCCCAAACCCGAATTTTGATGCCTTTCGTGGCCTCCTTTGGAGGCCAGATACGTCTTGCAGGGTAGACGATAGACCATGCAAGTGCGCCGATAAGGTATAAACCCGCGATGCCTCCAATTAGGATCGACAGCTTTTCAATTTCAGTGAGCATGGTCATGTCCATGACTGTCCAGTGCGCCAGCATCTTCACCTGACCGCAATTCTTGCCACGACTGGACTAGAATGAGCTGGGCGGACCGCAAGAAAAGCCCAGCCATGAAGATGGCAACCACAAGGTCTGGCCATGCAGTGGCCGTCAGCCATACCGCCACACTTGCGATCATGACAGCGGCGTTGCCGATGGCATCATTGCGCGAACACAGCCAGACAGACCGGACGTTCGCATCGCCGTCTTTGTAACGCATGAGCAGCAAAACACTTACCAGATTGGCGGCAAGGGCCAGCAGGCCGATCAGCCCCATAATCTCTGCCGATGGCATGCCAAGAACGAAGAACTGATATACGGTCGAGCCAAAGACCCACAGCCCCATAGCCAGCAAACTAAGTCCCTTGAGCAACGCAGCGGTCGAGCGGACTTTCAGGCTCATTCCGATAACGGCCAGACTTAGGCCGTAGGTCAACGCGTCACCTAGAAAATCGAGGGCATCCGCCTGCAATGCCTGTGAACCGGCAAGTTTACCTGCGGACATTTCGACCACGAACATTGCGGCGTTTATGAAGATGACGACCCATAAGACGCGCTTGTAGGTCGGATCGACACCATCAAATTTCGGGTTGCCAGAGCATCCGCAAGATGTGTCGTTGTTATTGGTCGCATTACTCATTTTCTTGGCCTCAATTTGTTCAGATGATCAGCCAGCGCGGAACGCGGCCCATATATTCTTGGTAATTGTTCCCGAATTTCTGGCCCAAGACGTGTTCTTCCGCCCTGATCTGAAACCTGTCGATGGACAGAAAGAATGCGACCACGATCACAAAAGCGCTTGGAGCGCCAAGCCATAGCGTAAATGCGATGAGGATGAGCAGCATCCCGACATACATCGGGTTGCGGGTGACGCCATAAACGCCATCGGTCACAAGCGTGGTTGTTTGGCTGGGCGCTTGGGGATTCACGGTCGTTTCGTGCCTTGCGAAACTCGCCACAGCGGGCAGCAGAAATAAGCAGCCTGCCAACGTCGCAACAAAGACGGTCCAATTGGGCGTCTCAAATTGTCCGAGTGGCACATAGGCCGCAAAGGCAGCTGCCAGTGCAACGCCTGTTGCCAGTTGTAGAAGTGGAGGGACATTCATTTGCAGACTTCCAAATTTGATTCTGCATGAATATAATGTCTCTAGTAGCTATAGCTTCAAGAGGAATTTTCGATGTTCTCCATCGGCCAGCTTTCAAAGCGCACAGGCGTCAAAATCCCAACCATTCGTTACTACGAGCAGATGGGTTTGATAGATGCGCCCGAACGCTCGGAAGGGAACCAGCGCAGATACACCAAGGACGGATTGAGCCGCCTTTCCTTCATTCGACATTCCCGTGAACTTGGGTTCTCAGTCGAAGACATCAGGGGCCTTCTGAACTTGAGCCAGCATCCCGAGAAGCCCTGCCATGACGCGCACAGCATAGCCGCGCAACATCTCAAAGATGTTCAGACCAGAATTGCAAAACTGCGGCGATTAGAGCGTGAGTTAAAGCGTATCACTCAATGTGACGCTGATAATGTGGCAGACTGCGCCGTTATCGAAACACTTGCGGATCACGGGCTTTGTGAGACCGAACATTAGCGGGCGCATGTCCCAAAAAACACTGTTATTGAGTGGTTTTTGGCAGGATTTCGAATGGCCCTCACAATGTAGCGAGGGCCACTAATTTATTATGGCAACTTCATTTCGCTGTAATCCCCACGTGTCCGCAGTGTGAGCACTACTGGAGCGTCGGTGCGGTTTCGCCAAAACCACCCATGGTTGCCCGTGAAGGCAGCGACAAGCTCACCGGCTTGGTCTGCGACGCCTCGACCTTGCTCGTAAGATACTGTGCCCTGCCCACCCCCATCAGCATGTGTATCATAGTTCACAACTGCTCCATTGGCGGTCCACTCGAACACGGCGACAGCACCTTCCTCCATTACCAGTTTGACTTCTACGCCTTCTGCGGGCTCCAGCGTGTAACTGACCTCATCGCGCCAACCTGTATCAGCCGACGCAGCTGGAGTGGCTGGCTCCGGGACCAAGGCAACGACATCTGGAGAGGTCACATTTGGCTGAGTTGTAGCAACGGGCGCAGGTTGAACAACAGGCGAAGCAGGCACTGTGCCAACCACTGCCGCGATAGCGGCAATCTGCGCTTCGATGCCTGTAAGTCGTTCAAGGACCTGTTGTTCCGTGGCAGGCGAAGTCGATGATCCGATTACAACAGGTGTAGCTTGCGCAGCAGCGGCGTCATCTGCTGCAGCTTCGGCATAAAGCTGTTGCTTGATCTCGCCCATTTGGGTGAGGCCCATAACACTGCCCAAGCCCGTCGCATCAATTCCGTATTCTGCTGGAAGCCAGAACAAGGTCAAAATTGCGCCTGCCGCTAAGGTTGATCCAATCGTCGCGCGGATCAAACCACCCGAAGAAGACGGAATACCGCGGATATGACCGTCTTGTGGTGGCATTTGGCTGGAGCGTGGCTCAGCGCGAAGGGGCGGGACTGGTGCCCTGCCGATGTCAAAATCTTTGTTCATAGGTATCTCCGAGCATTAAGTGACCATGTAGCCGGCAATCTGAAACCCCATAAGGGTGAAGCCAGCGACCATCATGAGAACATTGACGCCGTAAGCCTGGCGCACGAAAGAAGGGGTTGCTCGCCAGCGGGTCATCACGACCAAAATGGCTGCTAGTGCCAGAAGCTGGCCGATTTCTACGCCAACATTGAATGCGAGTAAGTTCGGCAAAAGCCCGTCTGGCGAAATATCATAGTCGATGATCTTGGATGCCAGACCAAAGCCATGCAGGAACCCGAAGATAAGCGTTGCCATCTTGGTATTGGGTTGGACGCCAAACCATTTCTTGAACGCGCCAAGATTATCCAGCGCTTTGTAAGCAACCGAAAACCCGATGATCGCGTCAATGATGTAGCTGTTAATGCCAAAGTTGAACCAAACACCCGCCAACATTGTGGTCGAGTGGCCAACGGCAAACAACGTCACATAGATGCCGATTTCTTTCATGCCATATAGAAAGAAGATCACCCCCATGAGGAACAGGATATGGTCGTACCCCGTGACCATATGTTTGGCCCCCAGGTAAATGAACGGGATGATTTTTACTCCAGTGATTTCTTGGATATAGCCCTGATCGCCCAAGGTGACGGCATGGGCCAAGGCAGTGGTCGCTGACGCAAGGAACACCAGCAAGACCAGTGTCATAAAGATCAAGGGTTGCCGCATATGATGCGACGTGACCCTCGATCCAGAGGATCGATTGTGTATCATTTTAAATTTCCGCTTTGTGAAGTGTGAGGGTGAAAGCGCCCAAAGGCGCTGTGCTACCCTCGCGGAGGTCGATCTAGGTCAAAGTCGCCGCGTCCCGGCAAGCCGCTTTGAGCTGTCACCCAATTAGAACGGGTCGGCGAGAAAACCGCGACACTTCTGTGGGGGGGTAGGAGGGCGGAAGAATGGTCGTGGTCTAACACATCGTGCGCATGCCCGTGGTGTGCCTGCACGACATCATCGACTTTATCATGTGAATGGCCGTGCGTTTCTGTCTCTGAATGCTGTTTGGCCGCCATTTCAACAGGACTCACCGGATCATGGGAGGCAATACGCGCAGCGGACGACAGCACCATTCCGACCGTCAAGATGACGGCCAGCGTAAGTCTAAATATCGGTCCAACGTGCTGTCTCATTGCGCCCATTTCTATGGGTCTCTGCCCACTTGTCATATCCCCCTAGGGGGGTTACGGCTGTCTTATGACACAAAACCACACCCATGCAACCCATCCAGATATCGTAAAGCGGCTTAAACGTGCCAATGGTCACCTTCAGAGCGTCATTGCAATGATCGAAGGCAATAGACCCTGCACCGATATCGCTCAACAACTCCACGCTGTTGAGAAGGCCATTTTGCAGGCCAAACGCACCTTGATCCAAGATCACATAGGTAATTGCCTTGATGAGGCAGTTGCAGGAACGGGTAACACGTCCACCGTGGCGGATTTTAAGGCCATCACCAAATATCTTTAAGGGGTCAACATGCTCTCTGTGCTCGCCGACCGCACGTATCGCCATTTATTTATGGCTCAGATCGTAGCGCTGCTTGGCACCGGTCTTGCGACTATCGCGCTCGGCCTGCTGGCCTATGATCTGTCTGGCGAAAGAGCGGGTCTTATTCTGGGCACGATTTTTACGATCAAGATGGTGGCCTATGTCGGTATCGCCCCCATCGCAGGGGCCTTCGCCAACCGCTGGCCGCGCCGGACCATGCTGGTCAGCCTCGATTTGATCCGAGCCGCTGTGGCGCTGTGCCTGCCCTTCGTCACCGAGGTCTGGCAGGCCTACATCCTGATCTTTGTGCTTCAGTCTGCGTCTGCCGCCTTCACGCCCACGTTTCAGGCGACGATCCCCGACATCCTGCCCGAAGAACACAGTTACACCCGAGCCTTGTCGCTGTCGCGGCTTGCCTATGATCTTGAGAACATCATCAGCCCGATGCTGGCCGCGATCCTACTGGCCTTTGTCAGCTATCATGTCTTGTTTGTCGGCACCGTGATCGGGTTTGTCGGATCGGCCCTGCTGGTCGTGTTGGTCATGCTGCCCCGCCCGCAGCCTACGGTTCCACGGGGCATTTACGACCGCACTACGCGGGGCATGCGGATTTACCTCGCCACACCGCGCCTCCGGGGCCTTTTGTCGCTCAACCTTGCCGCAGCAGCGGCGGGTGCGATGGTGCTGGTGAACACTGTGGTTTTGGTCCGCTCGGATCTGGGCCTTGGCGACACCCAAGTGGCATTAGCTCTTGGAGCCTTTGGCGCTGGATCGATGCTGGCTGCCCTGCTGCTGCCCCGTCTCTTGGATAAACGCCCTGATCGACCCGTAATGCTTGGTGGCGCGGCAATGCTGGTTGCATCGCTACTGGGCTTGTCTCTCATGTCACTCGTCTATCAGGTTCAATGGGTCCCGCTTCTCGCGGGGTGGTTCATCATCGGTATCGGCTATTCTGTTGTGCTGACCCCATCGGGACGACTGCTCAAACGGTCTGCCCATGCCGAGGATCGACCCGCCATATATGCCGCACAGTTTGCCTTGTCTCATGCTTGCTGGCTGGTCACGTATCCCCTTGCGGGCTGGCTGATTACAGTGGCGGGTCCGGCGATGGCATTTGCAATCTTGGCGTTGCTAGCGGGAGTTGGATTAATAAGTGGGGTCGCTTTATGGCCGCACGAGGATAACGGGTCAGTACAACACTCACATGAGGATCTCCCAAGTGATCACCCGCATGTCCAAGATGGCAGAACCCACAGTCATCCAATTGTCATAGACGACTATCACCCACATTGGCCGCGCATCCAAGAACCGGCAGTTGGCCGATAATGTGTTGCCAGAACTTATGGGCCTAAAACGCTCCTTTTTGGCGCGACTGAAAAAGAGCTCATTTCCCGCCACCACAAACCCCGTTCAAAACCCAAGTGGTTGTTGAAAGTTGTTGTCTCCACCGTGATAGCGGACTTTAGCTGCATCGCAGGAATTCGGTAAAGAGGGCTCTTTCGACACCTTCGCTGCGCAAGCCGTCTATTTTCCGGCTTGGGCCGCTCCTAAATATCCCACCCAACAGCGGTGCCAGAGTGTCAGTGCCTGATAAGATCCGACAAAACACAGCGCCGCTTGCCTAGACAATATAGCCTCGCCGCAATGGAACGCGCTCACGCTCCGGACGCTTCAGTGCTTCCGCATATTTTCTGGCATTGTCGTCGATCCCGTCATGCCAAAGCTTCGATACAAAGTCGCGGGCATCCTGCACTGTCATATCTTTGAGCATGGGAGCGAGGGCCATAAAGAGCTCGTCCTCGGTGAGGGATGCCGCCCGACACATTGCGTCTTGATAATATGATGGATCGTTCAGGACATATTCGCTTATTGGCATCAACGCGACATTCTCAACCGGGATCGCCAAGAAAATCGTGTCCTGAATCGTTTCTAAAAAGTCACGGCGAGATGTGGAAACCGGTTTGCCCTTGGTCTTCGCGTTGGCGTAGGCCTCTTTCGTTTTACCCAGCTTCGCCGCTGCATAAGAAAACACCATTTCCCGCTTTTTGTCTGGCAGCTCAAACTTGGTAAATGTCTCAATGCGCGTGATCAGCGCAGTGATTTCCACTTCAAGGTCAAAGCTTTCGAACCAAACCCGGTCTGTTTTCGGTTTTCTAGCCATCCGCCCTCTCAAAAACCACGCTACAATAGTATATCCTTGTAGCATAATTGGATGGTTCGACAAGGCCGCACATATCAAGCGATGGTGTTGCAAGTGCCAATCAAAGCAACGGGTTAGGCACGGGTGTCTTTCAAGCACACTCACACAAAAAAGGGGAACCGCGTTGCCGCGGCTCCCCTGCTCTGTCAGTCGTTGGTCTTGTTGCGATCAAGCAACCAGTGACAATCCACCGCTGGCGTCCGGCTGCTCATCGCCGCTCTGCACAAACGGAATGATCGAGAACGTCTGCCCGCCGCGCTGCTCTTCGTTCTGCACAGCATTGACGCGCAAATCGCCGTCGGGCGTGTTGATCAATAGCGAGACATAGTCGTGCCCCGTCCGGTTGCTCTTGGCCATCCAAGCGGAGCCAACGCGGATCGGCTTGCCTTTCGGAGAGCTCACTTCGATCCGGTAATCTGGGTGCGTGTCTTCCGTCTTGTAGTCGTTCTTGATGAGCATGAAGTCCAGATCAAACATCATGTTGGCGATGTAACCTGCAAATGCGTTGTCAGCATCCATCGCCGTCAGCTCGCCCGAGATTGAGCCGGATTTCATCGTGCCGTTTGAGACCAGCGGGATGATCTCGAAGTCTTCACTCTTGGCTTTGCGCGCTTCCTGCGTCTGCACGGCATTGACGCGGAATGGCCCAAGACCAACATCCAGCTGCATCGAGATGTAGGGATTACCGCTGGTGTTGCCGGTCTCGTTCCAGGCTGTGCCAATACGCACCTTGCGGCCTGATTTATTGACGGCTGTCACATCATAGTCCGGGCTGCGCTCGGACATCTTTGCGCGGGCTTCCAACTGGATCGCGATGTCGAATTTGGTGTTGTGGATCATGCCGGAGAATACGGCTGCGGCGGTATCGGCGTTTTTGTTGAGAGTTCCTGCGAACATGGGATAGTTCCTTCTTTGGGTTATCGGGACCTGACATCTTGCCAGCCCATCCGAGATTGCTTTGTTGACCCCTCATGAGATCACAAAACAGAAAGCCTGCTTTCAACTTTCTCCCGACCTCTCAGACAGTGCAGAGCCCTAAATGGACGCACGTCGGCACAACACCAGCGCGACCCATTCTTTGCCCAATGGTCAAATGGGATGTTTCAGACATCACGATCGGCAAGGAAGAAGTCCTCTTCCTGACCATTTAGACGGCCCCCACTACGGTCAGTCAGGCCAATGGCACTGCCGTTGTGCTCAAAGACGATGAGATACTGGCCCAGTGTATCCTTCCGAACCACATATCCTTCGTTTGACCAATGAACGGCCTTCTCTGCGTCCACAGCCGTTCGGATTTCTGCGATGTTCATGGTTATCTCCACTTAGATTGACGAACTCCGGCCAAGCACCCGACTGAATGGGTGGGTGCTTGGTTGATGCGTTGGGGGATTGTGATGACTGTCAGCGACTTGGCTCAGGCTGCGCTGCGGATACGCGTATGCCCATCGCCAACAATGAGGGCGAGGATTGCCGCCGCATCGACCCCTGCCCCATAAGGCACGAACACCCGCAGCTGGAAGGCGATGATTTCCGTAAAACACCCGAGGGCTTTTAGACCATCAATCGTGCCCTTGTCTGCGCCACCAATCTCCAAGCGCACATTGCCGGCAACGCGGCGACGCGTCAGCGTCAGACCGCGGCCTAGATCGACGGGTGCAGTCGTACCAAGCGCAGCTGTCAGCATTTCATTCGGTGTTTCTGGCGTTCCTGTCATGAACTGCGCCCGAAGGGCTGCGGCCCCGTCCTCGCTAAGCGTGCGGCCGATCATACTCGGACAGCCTTCGGGCGTGACGCGATAGATACGCTCGTTGCTTGTTGGGATGGTCTTCCAGATCGGCAGCAACAGACCCGTGAGCAGGTAGAGTTTTGTCGTGGAGGTTTTGGGCAAGCTGTCAGCCTCCTCTTCCCAAAGCCTTATGAACTCTGGTTGCTCGACCGCCTCCCAAGCCGATGCTTCGAACTTGCTCTCCTCGAGATAGGATTTACCAGATGGTCGGACAACCTTGCGCATCAGGGTGACGATATCTTCGTCATACATCTGCATCGGGCGTTTCGAGATCAGCCCTGCCCGCCCCGATGCACGATTGACCATAGGTATTTTGTCGAAGTTATTGCGAAGGGCATCATCGGCGGTCGCAATGTGAACCGGGTCTGTCACCTCCAATCCAATGATACGAGTGACCGCACCAGATTGCGGGCAGGTCCATAGATCCTCCGCCGAAACCTGCTTGATCGTCTCGCCTCGCAACGTTTCAACGCCAAGATCGAGCGTACCTGCATCCCGTGCACGTTCGGTTTGATCCCCGATCCGCTGCATAAACTCTCCAAAGAGGGCATTCTGCATATGGATAGGAAGGGCCAGCACCCGATTGAGGAACCGCTGGATCGGCGGCAATTCTTCCAGCAGCACGCCGTCCTTGTCGATCAGGCGCAATGCCGTCCAATCGGTGAAAGTCTCATAACCCATCGCCTCCGCACGCCCTGCGGCAAGATCGGCGTAGTATCCTCGCAAGGCCGAGCGCGCGATGGGACTTTCGAGATTGTCTTCTTCGCGGAACATGCCCTGCGAGCCGGTCTCGCGTTGGCCTTTTGTAAGCGCGCCAAGCTGATCGAGACGTTTGCTGATTGTTGAGGTGAAGCGTTTTTCACCGTGCACGTCCGAGGTGCAGACCCGGAAGAACGGCGCGCTGACCTGCGCGGAGCGATGGGTACGCCCAAGTCCTTGAATGGCCGCGTCCGCGCGCCAGCCGGGCTCCAGCAAGTAATGGCGACGCCGCTTCTGGTTTTTCGCTGTTTGCGCCGCGTGATAGGATCGTCCAGTGCCACCCGCATCCGAGAATATCAGGATGTTTTTCTCCCCATCCATAAACGCCTGCGTCTCGGACGAATTGCTGCTGGCAGCGCGCTTTTCGATGAAGAGCGCGCCGTCGCTCGATTTGAGCGGGCGAATAGATCGCCCTGTGACTTCTGCCACGGCTTCATCCCCGAACGCCCAGAGGATTTGATCCAGTGCCGCGGGGATCGGGGCCAGCGCCATCAGGTCCATCATCGCCTCGTCCCGCAATGCTAAGGCTTCGCGAGAGACGACCAAGGCCCCTGTTTCATCCCGCAGTGGCTCTGCGACGACATTGCCGTCAATCTCGACCAGCTTATGGGTATTGATCGGAAAGGCCTGTTCGAGATACCCAAGTACGTAATCGCGCGGTGTCAGCGCGCCTTTGACGAGTTCATCGTCAGGGTCCATCACCTCCAACCGGCGCTTTAGCAGGCTTTCGCCCGTTGAAACCACTTGGATGACACAGGCATAGCCGTCGGAGAGATCCTGCTGAATGGCGCTGATAATCGACGGGGCTTTTATGCCCATCAGCAGATGATTGAAGAAGCGCTGCTTTGTGCTCTCGAACCGCGACTTGGCGGATGCGTTTGCAGCAGATGCATTTGTCTCTCCCGAGGCATCGTTGACGCCGGTCGCAGTCAGCGCGGCCTCGAGGTTATGATGGATGGTGCGGAATGCGCCCGCATAGGCATCGTAGATCTCTGTTTGGGCAGGCGTCAGTGCATGTTCCAGCACATCGTATTCGACTCCGTCAAAGCTGAGCGCCCGAGCCGTGTAGAACCCGAGTGTTTTGAGATCGCGGGCCACAACTTCCATGGCCGCCACACCGCCCGCCTCCATCGCCGAGACGAAGCTCTCGCGGCTCGGGAACGGGTATTCAGGCCCTTGGCCCCAAAGCCCAAGCCGGGATGCATAGGCGAGATTGTGGACAGATGTGGCCCCCGTCGCCGAGACATAGAAGACGCGAGCGCGCGGAGTGGCGAGTTGCAGGCGCAGACCCGCAAGGCCCTGCTGGGACGGTTTTGCCCCCCTGCCCTGCTCCGATCCGGCCGCATTTTGCATTGCGTGTGCCTCGTCAAAAGCGAGCACACCGTCGAAGTCGTCTCCCATCCAGGCGAGCAGTTGGTTCAGGCGCGTGGTGCCACATTTGCCCGCGGAGCGCAGCGTTGCGTAGGTGACGAACAAAATGCCATCGCCCATCGTGACTTGCTGGTCCGGCTTCCATTTCGAGAGCGGCTGGATATCTGCGGGCGAACCGCCAAGATCGGTCCAATCGCGCACGGCGTCCTCAATCAGAGTGGCGGATTTTGACACCCAAACGGCCTTGCGCCGACCGCTGAGCCAATTGACCAGAATAAGGCCGGCGCACTCGCGGCCCTTGCCGCAGCCAGTGCCGTCTCCAAGGAAATATCCCAAGCGGTAGGCACGCGCCGCCGCATCCTCATCACTGCGCAGCATCTTGGTCTGGTCGTCATCGATGGTGAACTTGCCGGGCAAATCCCGCGCATGGGCATCGTTGGCCATGATGATGGTTTCCAGCTGAGCATCAGACAGATGACCCTCTGCAATCAAGCGGTTCGGCAGGCGCAGCCCCTTGGCGGCCTGCAAGGAAGGCACGGGTGGTGCGACCGAGGCCATCGCAATGCTTTCAACCAGCGGCGTCGGGTGTTCCTGTGCGCCAGCGATATCGATCCGCTGCGGGCGATAGCGCGCGTAGATCTCGGAGATGGGGGTGTTTTCGCGCGGTGTCTTGAGCGGGGTGAACGACAGCGGTGTTGCTGCGTGTTTAGGTGTTTTGGCAGCAGTTGCATTTGAGACTGCAGGCTTGCGCGCTTTTTTAGGCGCCGATCGCTGCAGAGGGCGCCCGACATTCAATGAGCGTGCCGCCGTCACAGACGCCACAATCGGACGCGCCTTGGCGATCCGGTCCACGATACTGACCGCTGCATCGAGATCATCGACGGAGGTTCGGATCATCTCGACGTCATCACTGGTCTTGTCAAAGACCATCAGTTGGGTATCCACGCTGGTGCCGAGCTTGCGATAGACATGGCCTGGGATGGTTAGAGCAAGCCGCGGTGTGAGAAGGCTCGAGGCCCGCGCCCAATGCGCTTCGTCGCGCTCTGGGGTGAAGCCCATCGGCATGATTGCAACAAGACGTCCGCCGGATGCCAATCGTTTCGCGGCCCCGATGAGATGCTTGGCAGCAATGTGCTTATCGCGGGAGCGATCGACCGAGGATGCAAACGGCGGGTTCATCACGACAACGCTGGGGGCTGTTGTTGATGTCAGCAGATCGTCGATATGCTCGGCGTCATGCGCCGTCGCCTGCGCGTCGAACACCATATCGAGCAGCCGCTGGCGAAACGGGTCGACTTCGTTGAGCATGAGCTTGGCACCTGCCCACTTGGCAAAACCAGCCAATGAGCCGGTTCCCGCAGAGGGTTCCAGCACAGTCTCACCTTCGCGGATCGCCGCCGCGCGCACAGCGAGGGCTGCGTAAGGCAGCGGGGTCGAGAACTGTTGCAGGCGGATCTGTTGCTCGGACCGACGGGTTTCGGTCAGGAGCCGCATCGCGAGGCCTTTTTCGGCACCGAGTGGGTCTGATCCGTTCGCATCCAAGAAAAGTGTTTGCACCGCAGCGGCCTGCATCATGTCGTAGGCCATGCGCCAACTCCATGCCCCGCTGGCATCGCTGCCGCCAAAGGTGTCGCGCATGATCTTTGAGAGAGAGGAGCTGCGCAGAGGACCGCGCGCGATCTCGGCGGCGATCAACGACAGGGCTGATTTGAGCTGCGCATTGGATGTGGATTGATTGGTCTGCTTCTGGTTGGCGTGGGCCATGTTGTCTGTCCTTTGTGATCCGGTTTGAGGTTCACAGGACAAAGAGCCCCCTTTGCACTTTGTGAGTGCCGAGAGGGCTTTTATCTGGATGGGTTTGACACAGGCTTACCTATGGCCACTGCTGAGCTGCGTGCAGCACCCGCAAGATCACTATGGAACTTGGGTCGTCCGCATAAATCACGATGTAATTTGGACGCACAACCATTTCACGGGTGCCGTCAACACGTCCCACGCGGTACATTTGGGGGTGTTTTGGCAATCGTGAGGTCTTGGCTTCGATTTCGTCCTTGAGAGCTTGGGCCGCAGCTGGATTGTCGTCAGAGATGTAGTCGATAATCGCCAGAAGGTCGGCGATGGCCGTGGCCTTCCATTCGAGATCAGGCACGGCGCTTCTTATCAATCAGCGCCTGTGCGTCTTGCATCACCTGAGCTTGCGGTGTTGTGGGCTGCGGGTCGTCCAATGCTTCCTGCACTTTGGAGCGGAACCAAGCGTCGTAGGCGTCTGGATCCGCGGTCAGGCCCGCTGGCAATCCGCCCTCTGCGGCCACACGCGTCAAGAGGATGCGCACGGCATCCGAGAGGGTCAGGCCGACGCCCGAGAGCGCATCCGAGGCCTGCGCTTTAAGCTGATCATCAACACGGACATGGATCATAGATGTTTGAGCGGGCATATGAATCTCCTTTGGTTGTTATTGTATCTCAAATGAGATACGCATTCAAGACGGTAGAAAGTTCCACTCTAGGAGCTTTGCCCCGCAAAAAACTCCGCCAAGACCGCACTGCTTTCAGCTATTTCGCGGCTGATGAGGGTCGATCCCACCAGTGACGCCTTTGAGAGCCGCACAAAGCCGCCGGTTTCCTCAATACGGTAGCACCGCCGTTTTTGACGCCCGCGCCTGTAATGGGTTGCTGTGACGATCTGGCAGGTACTGCCATCGCTGAGCGTCACAGGGGAGGCGAGTTTGATCTTGTCGCCCTCTGCGTAGTCAGGGATCGCTGCCCAGTCCCGACACCGCCGCCGCCAAGCGTGGGCGTAGCTTTCGGGGTCTTTCAACTCGGACAACAGATTGAGAATGCTCAGCGGCGCGCGGGACTCACAGGGGCCGGCGCTCTCCTCCATGTCCTTATAGCCCCAGCACCCGTCGTCGTATCGCGTCAGGAACACTGCACCGAAGGTGAATGATCCGTCTTTGTCGGTCACGTAGGACCGATCCTCTAACGGCGCTGCATCAAGGCTCTCAACCTTCGCTGCCGCATACCACGTCGAGCCGACTTTGGAGGTTTTGACCAATGTTGTGCGGCGGGTTTCATTCTCGAAGGTGCAGAGACGTCTGATCTCAGCCTTCTCATCGGCGTAGGTCTGTACCCGCCGATCGGTGTAAAACAACCAGCCCACTATGCTGCCCTCCGGTCTTCGAGCTCCAGGAGTGCATCGAGCGGCACGCGATACGGCTGCATGGCATCGAAGTCTTCGCAGTTGCCGCAGTTCTGAACGATGGCAAAGGTGTCGCAGGCGTCCTTGAGGACCACTCGAAACCGCCCACCGAGACCGGATGGCACTTCATAGATCCCGCCGATCAGAAAGTCCGAGGCGCGGCGCACAAAGACACGGATAAATTGCCCATCGGTGGCCAGCCGAATGGCCCCCTGCCCGCGATCGATAAGTGTCTGCACATCATCCAAAATGTCGGTGTAAAACTGTCCCGTCAGATCGCGGAACGCCATTTGACGCTGTACCATCCAATCGCTGTCCCGAAACGGATTGATACCGTTCGCAAAGGCAAAGCTGGGATCGGACTGCTCGGTGGTGACAATACGGGTGGTAGAGCCATCGATACCGTTGGAGCGCAGATGCACGCCGTTCCCAACGATGAGGATCAGGGCGGGCTTGTCGACGGGTCCGTTCCAATTAGGCAGGAAGGTTGAACACGAGCGCGCATGCGCAATTTGCGCCGCAACAGCTGTCGCGGAGAACTTGAGAATAGCCATGAGGATGTCTTTCTTGGTGTTTCTAGGGAATGTCGGGATCTGACCCGCGCCTGGTGTTTCCAAGCGCGGGTCATTGAGGCGATCAGGCGGCTTTCGCCTGAACGGTCTCGGTTTGAGCGGTGTCTTCCGCATCGGCTCCAGAGCTGACGCCACCGGTCGTTTGCATCATCGGCGGGCACCATGCCGCAACGGCCGCGTGTTGTGCCTCCGTGAGGGTTGCAAAGGGCTCGGCGAAGAGCTTGTCGCAAAACGCAACGATCTCTTTCTTGCTCATGGAGGCCAGTGTCACCGCCTCCTGCGCAAGGCCAAGCTCTTCGCCAAGGATTTTGAGCAACCACGCTTTCTTGAACCGATTGAACAGTGCCGCGTTTGGCGTCCAGTGCGCACGCACGTCGGGCATGACCTCGATCTCGAAGTCGTGCATCAGAGGATCGCTCTGAACGCTGCGGGCAAAGCAAGATTGGGTCGTGCTGGCTGTAGCGTAGGCAACCAGTTTGGCCTTCTCGCCCGCCGCCAGCGCGCGGAACAACGCAAACTGATCTGCCGGAGACTTTGCTTCATCCGTCCAGGACAGATCGAGCGCGTCATGCGCTTGGGCCACCTGTTCCAGCGATGTGCTGTCGATCTCGTCCATCTTGGCGTGGCTGCGGTATTCCTTGCGGGCCTCGACCTTGATGCCATGGGTTGCGCTCATGGTGCCAAGCACGTCCGTGACCAGTTTGAACAATGTCAGATCGAGCGTAGCGTCTTTATGCAGGGTCATCGCCGCCCCGAGGGCCATTGCGCGTTCGGTCTTGAGGTCTTGGGTCAGCGAGGCGGGATAGACGATTGCGTCTGCGCCCTGCCCTTCTGCGTCACCAGACGTGCCGCCGGCGCTGGTTGTCTGCGCTGTCGCCAGAGGCTCGTCCTCTGGCCGCACCAGGCCGAGATGAAGCGTAATCTTGCCGTTTGACCAAGATGCTATAACTCCACCCTGAGCAAGGTCTTCGGCACTGTAGGCTTCCTGCAGATCCCGCGCCTCTTCTTCGAGCGCATCCACGCGGTCGTAGAGGGCGTTGTATGCATCCATCTCGAGGCTCTCATCCTCCATTTCGAGTTGGAGTTTCTCCAGCTCCTCGGTGATCGCATCCACGCGCTTTTGACCAGCGACATCAGGCTCGACCGGACCGGGATAGACGCGACCATATTCTGCCATCATCGCATAGTCGTAACGCACCAACGCCTCGGCCCACGCAAACCCCATTTGGGCCCGTGCCTCTTCAGCGGCTACGGTGAGTTTTTCGACCATGATGGCCTCGACCAGTGCGATGTCTTCCAGCACCGAATGCTCCTCGAGCAGATCAGCAGCGATGGGACCACCCCGCGCCTCATAGTCCTCACGCACGAAGGCCCCGATATCGTCGCTCACCTGCACACCGCGGGTTTTGAGCGCCTGACGCACCGTGTAGGCCTGCACATAGCTGTCATCGCTTGTTAGAGCCTCGTACACCTCAAGCTGCACGGCCTGGCTTGGGTGGTCCGCAAAGGCCTTCATCGTATCGAGGGTGATCGTCTTGGCGCGCGCGGCTGCGCGGATATCGGGATGGATCAAACCATAGCGCAAGCGACCCTTCACTGCAGCAACTGTAGTACCGAACGTCTTGGCAATCGTCTCAGGTGACTGCCCGTCAACCTCCATCATGCGCGCAAACGCTTCGAACTCGTCGATAGCGTTCATCGGGGCTTGTGTGATGTTCTCGGCCAACGATAGGGCCGTGGTCACATCACAGTTGTCCGGCACCAAGCGACATTCGATCTTGGTTTTGTTAGTGAAGCCCTTGGCGGTTTTGTCGGCGACCAGCTCATTCAAGGCGGCGTGACGTCGACCACCTGCCAATACACCGAACTTTCCATCGATCTTTTGAACCAGCAGCGGTTGGATGATCCCCAGAACGCCGATGCTGGCCGTGAGGTGCGCGATAGCCTCTGTCTCGTAAGTTTCAGGCGAATTGCTGCGCACATTGGCAGGATGTGAAGTGAGATCACCAATGGCGACCGAGATGGATTTGAGAGCATGTGTCATGTGATGTCCTTTTGAGATGTTGCGCCGCTCCAACGTGCGGAACGGCCTGACCAATCCCCGGATTTGAGGATCACATGAAAAAAGGCCCGCTTTCCCTTTGGAGAGGGTCAGCGGGCCTAGGGATTGTGGGTGGGTCCCTGCCCTACCAGTCAGTTGCCATCATGATGGTGAGCACGCGCACGGTGGTTGCGGGGTTGTCTGGGATCTCAGCGCCGTAGCGGAAATCGCTATCCGCCTCATAAAGATCAATCTTCCAGAAGACCTTTTGCCCCCTGATATCGACGGCACCGAAGTCGTGGCATCCGTCTGGATCATTCTCGGGTTCAAAGACCTCAAACTCACCGGTAGCCTTTACCGCCTCGTCCATGAACCCGTCCTCCGCTTCCATCAGCGAGCGCGTGACATGCATACGACCGGGAATGGCGATGTCTGGCGGTGTTCCAAGGCACGCGAGTTTGCGGAAGGCATCATTCTGCGCCGCGATTGCTGCGATGTCGGGGCTTTCGGTTTGAGGGAGTGCGGAAGTGGTCATGGTTCTGTCCTTTCGAGGAAATTTAAAACACAAAACCCAAAGCTTGCTTTCACTCTTTGAAAACCCCTCCTGCGACAGGACCAAACCTCTCAAGCTGCCTGATCGGTGGCCCCTGCCCTGCCCGCCTCCGACCGCGCAATCAGGTAATCGCAGGCCTTCTGGGCATCCGCCGCGTGTTTGAAAATCGCCGATCTGTCTGACCGCAGCACACGCAACCAATGATAGAGGTAGGACGCGTTCAGCTCGAGCGTATGCGCGGTGAACCCAAGCTCTTGCCCTAAGAAACAGGACGTCAACTCGGCCACGATTTCTTCACGGGAATAGGCTGTGTTGCCAAACCGACTGAGACCGTAGTCTCGGTTCAGGCGATGGGGCGCCTTCGTGGCATGGGCAAGCTCGTGCGCCCAGACCCCGTAAAAGTTCAGTGGGTTCTTGAAGCGAGAGATATCCGGCATAAAGACCTTGTCGACGGGCGGATTGTAGCGCGCCTCGGTTCCACCAAAGACCGTCGCAATATCGATGGCATCAAAGAACGTCTGCATATGCTCGATTGGCGCAGATGGCGTATGATTGGGGACCGGGCAGGCATCCGGGTGGAATGCCTCCGGCAAGCCTTCGATTTGATCTGCATTAAACACGCGGTATGACTTCTGGAAACGAAATACGCGGGCTTCATCGGCATTGCCATCGTTGGCATCCTGCTCATCATCGGACTGCGTTCGACTCTGGCCATAATAAACAACAACAGACGAGCGTTCGCCCTTTCGGATCTTAGCTCCAAGAGTATTTGCCTGCGGCACGGTCATCCAGAACGGAGAGGTATACCCTGCCATCACCGTGCGCATGGTGAGCAGGAAGTTGTTCACACCCTGATAGGGCTCACTGTTGTGGCGCAAGGGACGTGCGCTGCCACCTGCGGTCCACGGTTTGCGCCAGGGAAGAACCCCGCGTTCAATGATGCGGATAAGTTCGTTGGTGATGGCTTCTGGTGCGTCGAATTTGGACGTGCGGGAACGGGCCATGGCTGGCCTCCTTTCGGTTGAGGTTGATTGGGAAGGTTGGGTTAGGTCGCGCGATCTGCGCGCGGATCGTTGACGATACGAGCGCCAAGGCGTTCGGCAGCGTCGAGATATGTCAGAAGCGATATACGGCTTGAGGCCGTCCAAGGTTCTGAATCGATCCGGCCGTCCATTGTGACCTTCGGCAGGTTTGCCAAGGCGATGATGTCACGGACGGGGCGGCAGTCGATCAGAGGCGTTCCAAGCCGGACGGCCAAGCTGGCGAGCGGGAAGCGTTCAACGGGGGCATAGAGCGAGACTGTTGTCAGGCCCAGGTGAAGAATGGTCCCTCCCCCACCGCAACTGACATAGGCGTTGGGGTTGTTGAGAGCCGCACGGAGATATCCAATATCGCGGCGGATTGTTTGGCGTTCCAGCCGAAGCGCCGCATCAAGGTCACCAGTTCTTCTAAGCTCTCGGTGTCGCCACCACGAGCGGGCCTCTGCGCGCAGCACGCGCAATACTTCTGTCTGCATGGGAGGTTCCTTGTCAGGACAGACAGACCGGAATCCGGTCCAGACCCGTCAGGAACACCCCACAAGTGTTCCTTCAGACAGTCCCAAAACAAGAAGGAAACTTTTACTTTTCGGCAACGCCAGATCCGAACCGAAATGACCTTACCCAAAACAGCTCCGGGGCATTTACGATGAGATCTTTGACGTGGCCATTGAAGTATCGAGCATCGTGAACTGGTAGAAATCAGTTCAGATTGAATGGCGCTATACTCCGAGTCCTGCGGAAGCCGAATTTGATGGCTTGACGGCTGGGCTTGGAACGATTCAGCTATGCCCATGATCCGCCCAGACTTTCTTTCCGCAGCAGAACGCCTTGAGCTTGAGGCTTGCGTGCGTCGTCAGCGCGAGGATCACGGTATTGCCCGCCGGGCAAATGCGATCCTGCTGCTCGACGACGGGGAAAGCTGTGCTCGGATCGCAAAGTTTCTCTACTTGGACGACGATACCATCCGGGGCTGGTATAAGAGCTACCGGCAAGATGGCTGGGATGCGGTTGCCTTTGACGGCTGGAAGGGCGGTCAGTCCCGTATGACGCAGGCACAGGAGGTTGCGTTGTGCGCTTGGCTGGAGACACGCTTCTGTCGCTCGACGGTCGAGATCAGGGCCCATGTCTCAGCTGAGTGCGGTCTGAACTATTCCCATTCTGGCTGCATCAAACTTCTGGCCCGACTGGGCTTTGAATACCGCAAGCCCAAGCCCCTGCCGCGCGTGGCATCAGCGGAAAAGCAGACAGCTTTCATCGCATTTTACGAGCGCCTGATGCGTGAGTTACCGGCAGATGAAACCGTCTACTTCGCCGATGCGGTGCATCCGGAATACCAGACCAAGCCTGCATTTGGCTGGGTGAAGGTGGGATCAAATCCAGCGGTTCTCAGCACAGCAGGGCGCGGTCGTGTGAACATTCATGGGGCTGTTAACCTCGAAACCTTCGATGCACCCTTTGTCGAGCCCACAACCGTTGATGGGGTCAGTGCAGCACAGCTTCTGACCAAGATCGAGGAGCGCAACCCCGATAAGCGCATCATTCATGTCATCTGGGACAACGCTGCCTACCACAAAGGGCCCGATGTCAGAGCTTTCCTGGCCAGGACAGCTTGCCGTATCCATCTGATCCAGCTGCCGCCCTACTGCCCTCATCTCAATCCGATTGAGCGGCTTTGGGCCGTCTTGCATCAATACGTTACCCACAATCGCTACTACCCAAGTCAGAAGCAGTTCGCCGACGCCATCCTTGCATTCCTGCGTGAAACCATCCCGCAGGAATGGACGAAATTCCGCGACAAGGTCTCAGACAACTTCCGAGTCATAACCCACGAGAACTTTCGGGTATTGGAGTAGGAGCGGTATATCTTAATGAAGGTCAGCGAGGTGATCTTGGACCTCCCCTAGGGCTGATTACCGTCTATCTCATTGATAAATATATATTTATCGCTATGTGAGCAATCTATTCAAGACATTTTGGACGGCAATAAGCGTGTAGATGCCAACGATCACCATTCAAGAGCAGGAATAAAGAAGGGCATACAATTTTAGCAACAAAACTCCTTATCCATCTTACGGTTACCCGACCTAAACAATCGACAGCGGTAGCACCAACTGGAAGCCTTGCATTTTCTCTTTGCAATATACGTCCGGGGATACACCTGCCTTTTTAAAGCATGGCTGCGCGCGACCAGTATCATGGTTTTTGTTGCTGTGCACGAAGACGATCAAGATTGTGTTTACTGTCTCCGCTAATTGAAGGAAGTGTTAAAGTTTCTAGCTAACGACTTCAGCGAAACATGGGAGCTCCAATAATGTTGGAATGATGCTCGCACGCGGAGTGATGTTTCGTCGAAGTGCGGTCAGAGCGTTCACTCATGATCTCAGACTGAGCTATGGAAGTACGCATTCTCGTTGTGCTGAAAATATTCATGGCTGCCCTCAAACTCTTCACCGCCACGCGATTTGGTCTATTCGCCAATGGTGCGTATGACTTTCAACGAATGGCCGGAACCAAAGGGTAAGTAGATCGTCATTTTCGTTGCTCTTTCAAAGTGTCCACCGCGGTGGACGTTATGTATTTACAGTATCTGCTTTTGATAACCTATCGAGCAAGACAGTTGGGTTGAACTGCTGAACTCTTTTGCCAAGTGTTATGCTATGAAAATAGGCTCCGAAGTCTCTGATCTGGCTCCCTAGCTGAAGTATGATGAAGATGGCACATGATGCCTTCTCTGAGCCTACGGCCGTCTTTGCTTTGTCGAAAGTGTTTGAGTGAATGCCCATCATCGGTGCAAGGGTGCGTGCATGGTTTTCGATGTCTAGCCAGCAATGGAGCCTGTTCGTTGAGAACGATATTGCCTGATCACATATCGAGATAAGTTTCTGAATTGTTGGTGGCTCGTTGGTTTGATTGTCTTCTAAATCTTTTTGTTCTTTTATAGACCTAGAATGGTGCCGGACAATTTGTCCGTCATTGGCGGGCAGTTTGATCGTTTCTGGAGCGTCCACCGCGGTGGACAAATCGATATATTCGGCGTCAACGTCGGTCAATAGATTGCGATATTCTGCAATCGTTAGCTTTCTCCGGAGTGTTTTACGAACTTCGGAAAGCAAGCTGTTTCTGGGATCGCATTCTTCCAAGCGGGCCAGTTTTGTCAGTATCTGTTTACGGAGGAAAATACGATCTCGACGGTTGTTTTCCATTTCCTGAGCGACGGATAACAGCTCGCTGGCGCGTTCCAATAACGGAGTAAGAGAAAGACCATAACTGATGGAATGACCATCTGATGATCTGACACGGTAGCGTTTCCGGTTTGGACTGTCGTGGCGCTTCATAAAGCCGAGTTCGACAAAGCGGTCGATATGTCTGCGGAGTGTCCTTTCATCGATACCTCCGACGCGGCGGCAAATCTCGTTGTTGGAGGCGAACACGGTATCACCGTGACCTGGCCTGAGGAAACTCAGCATAGCTTGAAGTGTTTGGACGTGGCCGGGGCGTAGTTCAAACATGCTACGCGAGTCTCTGAGGGCCCTGAAGATTGCCCAGATATCAGTCTCATGAGGTGTTTGCGAACCTGACGCTGGAACAGCGGGGGTGCTTTTGATTGAGAGTTTTGTGAATGCCATGATTTATGAACGACGACCGTTTGGCCCACAACTTCCCCGTCTTGTCTCGCGTTTTGAAGCACGACAAGGCAATAAAAAGACGTCCACCGAATCGGTGACTCTTGACCGTTGTATTGGAGGTTGCTACATCAAAGGTGCAAAACTACTGATGAGGGCTCTCCGAGGGAAACTTTGGGGGGCTCTTTTCTTTCTGGTCTTCGTATTTCTCCTCTGCTCGTGTTTCTAATTTTGACTGGGATCAGGATCCCGAGTCTCTCTCACTCTGCCACTGGTCGAAAAGCTGCAGAAGCGTTGCCTCTGCACGATCTTCTAGCCACTGGCCGAATTCCGGGTTGTCCTTGCGGGCGATTTTGATAGCAATCGCTTTGCCATCAACTGCAAGCGTCGCTAGAGGACTGCCGTTCTCATCTTTTACGACGGTCGTCAGGCCCTTAGGGGCTAGCCTCACAGCGGGTTTTATCTTTTTGGCGCAGGCAGCGTACACCGCTTGAAACTTCTCTGAGCTTGGTGTCTCGATGGGCAGTTCGCTAAGCGTTTCCTTTGCGATAACAATAAGTTGTACTCGCTTGGCAAGAGCGGCCAATTCCCCCCACTGTCGCCTGCCAACACCATGAGCAGGTCCGATCATTCGTACAAGCTCTTCAGGTAATTGCTCAATGACTACGCGATGGTTCGATACGCCTTGTCGCGTCAGCCCCAACGCGTCCTGGATAATGCTGGGTTTGTATCCGGCCTCGTGCATCTCTTTGATAAAAAGAGATTTTTCGATAAAGGAAGGGTCGAGCCGAAGGTTGTTCTCTTGGCCTTGTGCGATCAATGAGGCATCGTCGTCCAGCGTACGGACAATTGCCTTCACTGATCCGCCTATTTTTCGAATTGCCGCAAGTCTACGTCGACCATAAACGATGCGGTAGCGATCATGCTGGTCCGAGGGACGGACCATGATTGGTACCTGCTGACCATGCTTTCGTATGCTCTCGGCGAGTTCGTCAATGCTGCTGTCTTCCAAAATCAATCGGTCGCGCAGTCCGTCCATATCGATCTGATCAGGCTCTATGTCGCGAATAGAATTGGCTGTGATCTCGCGGAGGGAGTCACGAAGCCCACCGACAGAACCGGGTAGCTTTGTAGATCTCGCCGGGGCAGGGGGGGGGGATGCGTCTTTGTTGTCATCTGCTGGGGGTTGGTTGAAAATGTTGCGTGCCATTAGCGGCGCCCCCATGCCAGCTGAATTGTCTGCTCAAGCTCATCGGCAACGCTGTCTATACTGGATAGCGCACGATCAATTGTCTTGCGAATGAACTGACTGGGGTCCACTTCATAGACAGTTTGTTGGGTCATTCCTGCATCTGATACTGCAGTCGACTTTAACATCGGTTCTGTCATGACTTGCCCAGCAAGAATTGACCTCAGATATCCGGCCATTTGGGTTTGGGGTCCGTCCGAGGGCTCATACCGCGTGATAAGGAACTTGACGAAATCCCAAGTGACTTTTCGTCCAATAGCTTCTTCGACGGCCTTGATTGTCTCTGACGCGAGCTTGAGGAACTGACTCATGGATGCAATGTCAAGCATACCTGGGACAACAGTGACGAGCAGGCCGGTCGATGCGGCTAAGGCTGTCAAAGTGAGAAATCCCAATTGCGGAGGGCAATCGATTAATACGATGTCGTAGTCTGCTTCCACTTCCTCTAGGGCTGCAGAAAGGCGTTCTGCAAAAATTGGTTGTACTCGCCGAGCGAGTGCGTTCGCTGTTTCGGTTTCGTACTCAGAAAGCATTAGACCCGCTGGAACCATGTCTAGCTTGTGGAAATAAGTCTTCTGAATGACTTGGCTGAGGGGGATCTGATCTTCATAACGCAAAGCGTCGTATATCGTGCCTCCTTCAGCAAATTCGAGCTCTGGCCGAAAGCCAAAAAACGTTGTTAGACTAGCTTGTGGATCCAGATCTAGTACGAGCACGCGGTAGCCGCGTAAGGCATAGCGCTGTGCAAGATGGATTGTAGCGGTTGTCTTGGACGATCCACCTTTGAAATTTACGACTGATATTACCTGTAGGCGGTCGCCTTTGCGGCGGCCGGGCAGGTAAGAATCGGCATTTTTGCCAGTTCGAGCCAAGATATTTCGCAGGTCATCGACCTCTTCGGCCGTATAGAACCTGTGACCACGACCATCAGTGAAGACTTCCGGAAAGCTACCGTCTTTATGGCGATTACGCAGATTGGATGTGCTGACGCGAAGCAAACCAGCAACTTCGGTTGAGCTGAAGCGCCTGAGGAATTTTCGCTCTTCGGGCTCGAAAGCTATCTTCATCTGCCGGTCAAGAGACTCAGCAAGATTGTCTGCAAAGGCTCCGATATCAGAAGAACCTATACCTTGTGCATAACCTGTGTTTTGTTCATTCATCTACTGCCGCCTGTCATGGCCTTTATTAAGGCTCTTCGCTCTTCTGACGACCCAAGGTGCGTCTGACGCGCTTTGTCGTCAAAACGGGAATGCCATGAATGAGTGAGTCCGGCAAGAAAAATCTATATGTAGTGCAATAGTTATCCACAGCACCAATCAGGTCTGCGCATGAGGATCGCTACAATATACTGATAAATATGTGTATTTCTATTTTTCGCTCGAATTTCCCGTGGATAACGCAACTCTTCAGATTGGCGACGGTTGGGCTAGTGATTTTTTCCTTCAGCTATGATTCTTCGAGATTTTTGTATGATGAATGTCAAATTGTTGTAGGAAATATACCGTAACGGGTGCCGACGGTACTTGGCTATGAGACCAAATTCTAACTTTCGTGCACTTCAAGTGCGGGAAGGTTAGAATATTCTCGCTGGATCGTAGAAAAACGTCCAGGAAGTTGGATTGACCAAATGATACACGAGAGTACACCTATTGCGCTAAAGGAGAGGTTCCTAATGCGCAAATGGTGTAGCCTCCAATAGTCGAATGGTGGGTTCCCAAATTCGAACCAAATCTTTCAGTCTGAGCGGCTAGTGCCTAGCTAAAGCCCTGCCGCCTTGGTCAGGTTCACGCGGAACCGATCCCGTCGACGTTGATATCGGCGGGTCATCTCTGCAGAAGCGTGGCCCAGTTGTTTTTGGACGTAGCGCTCATCGACCTCGGCGGAAGAGGCAAGACCTGCGCGCAGGGAGTGGCCGGAGAACAGGGCGAGGCGGTCCTTCTCTGGCAGCTCGCTTCGAATCCCGGCGTCCAAAACGGTTTGCTTAATCAGCCGTGCGACGTGTTTGTCGGACAGGCGGGCCTCAAGCGCGCGTTTGTTGTCGCGGGACGTGCGGCGGAAGAGGGGACCAAAGTCAATTTTGGCAAAGTGCAGCCATTGTTCGAGCGCATGCACCGGGCAGGTCTGATCGCTTGAACCACGGCCAATCTCGACCTCGCGCCAACCGGTCTTGGCGTTGAGGGTGAGTAGCGCGCCATCATCCATGATCTCAATCCAGCCGCCGCTGTCCAGAGTGTCGTTTTTTCCGTGATCAAGGCTGACGATCTCGGATCGCCGCAATCCGCCCGCATAGCCAAGCAGCAGAATCGCGCGGTCGCGCAACCCGCGCAGGTCATGGGGCAGGGTGGCAACCATGGCCAGAATGTCATCGCGCAGGATGGCTTCTTTCTGCATCGGCGGGCGGGCGTGTTTGCGTTTGATCCCGGCCAGCACTGTGGCGATGTGACGGTCCTTGCGATCAAGCGCGAAGCCGCGCTGCTGGTAGTGCCAGGCAAGGCCCGAGAGGCGTCGTTCGATGGTCGTGACCGTGATCGTTGCCGCGTCGCCCGCGGGAGCAGCCAGGTCCGCTAGATATAGTCCGATCATTTCGGGCGAGGGGGGCAGGGGGTCGGTGCCTTTGATCCGACACCAGCGCCCAAAGTGTTTCCAGTCAGCGGCGTAAGCCTTATTGGTGTTCTCCGACGTGGCGGCTTTGGCATAGTCCCGCGCGGTATCAACAAGGCGATCGAGGGTACCGGAGCCCGCGACATGGACGGGCAGGGCGATCCCGTCGCTATTGTCTTGATTCTGCTCGTTGTCTGACGCCATTTTTCAGTGAATCCAGCAATGAAATTAAACTGAATTCTGGCTTATCCTTTTATGTCCGATAATACAATCTTATTGGACGTAAAAGGGAGCTGTAAGGTGGGGCGGTTTGTACCGTATATTGTAGACGAAAGCGCCGCGACAGGATAGTCTTGTGGCATGACCTATGCCCGCCATGAGCCCACCGACGGCTTCGAGACCTTACCCCGGATGCCGACCTGGGTCACCTCCGGGCGTGCCGAAACCCTTGAAGATGTGGCGTTTTTGTCGGGGGCGGCCCTGTCGCATCTGCATCTTGTGTCAGGCCATGATGAGGTGCCCCAAGTCTTGCTCCGCGAGCGGTTGGCATTGCGTGCGGCGGAGACCTGCGTGGCGCAGTCTGGGCGCATGGAGCGCATTGCCGAGTTGCGCGACGTGGTGCATTTTCTACAGCCCGGCGATCAACCCGGGCCCGGCGGTGATGTCTATCTGTGCTGGCGCCGCGCCGTTGAGCGCCCGATCTCTGTCAATGCGCTGCACCGAGCTCTGCCGAAAGCCGATCCGGAGCACATCGCGACCTGGCTAGATGCGGGGCAGGGGGCACCAGTCGCGCGTGCAGCGGCGGTCTTGCAAGCAGTTCTTGCGGATCGGCCACGCGATCGGACCACCGCGATAGTCCTCGCAGATGCAGTGCTGGCCCAGGCGCTAGGCTGGTCGCACCTCACACCGCTCCTCGGACTGTGTCTCAAGCGCGCGGAACTCCGAAAGGCCGGTAATGATCTGCTTCTGGTATGTCATCGGGCGGTTGCGATGGCGGCGGCCGAGGTGACACGTGAGGCGGCAGACCTGACACGGCGTGCCGGACGGTTGAAAGCGGTCGCGCCGAAGCTGCGGGCCAAAGGGGCCGATGAGGCCGTTACGGTCTTCCTGACCCGGGAGGCAGTCGCTCCCGCAGCGCTCGTGTCGCTTCGGTCGGACCGCGCCGCGCGTCGGTTCTGCGACCGGTTGGTAGAACTCGGGGCGGTGCGCGAGATGACCGGGCGTGACACGTTCCGGCTCTACGGGGTGTAACGATGGCCAAGGATCACGTAGACGAGGGGTTTGATCGGGAGCTGGAGGACCTGCCTCAAAATCTCCGCTGGCGCGAATGGATGCGCCGAATCGAAGCGGTGCTTTTTGCCTCAGCCACGCCAGTCGCGCGCGAGGATCTGGCACGCGTGGTGGGGTACGGGGTCTCTGTGGACCTGCTGATAGTAGATCTTACGGCGGACATCGAAGGTCGCGCCTTCGAGATCGCCACGGTGGCAAACGGCTGGATGCTGCGCACGCGTCCCGCCTATGCACCCGCGATCCGGGCCGCCGCAGACATCGGGGACCAAGACCTTGATTTGCGGGAGTACGACGTCGCGATACTGGCCGCCATTGCCTATCATCAACCAATCACCCGAGATGGATTGAAGGACATTTTTGGCAAAGACATCAGCCGAGACCTGATCGGGCGGCTGCATGCTCAAGGTCTGATCGGGACCGGGCCACGCTCACCGCGGCGCGGGGCACCCTACACCTATGTGACGACGGAACAGTTCCTCGTGACGTTTGATCTGGAGTCGCTGCAGGATTTGCCGGACCGTGAACAGCTGGAAGATGCGGGATTGGCTGCAGGATGACATTCCAGTGGCAAACATCTCGGTCTATCGCTCAAATCTGGGCCATTCATGAGTTATAGAACTGCATCCTATAACTCATGACAATTTGCTGGTTTCGCGGTCGAAGCGTTGTTGGCTCCCAATCACCAGGTTCATGACTTCCAATCACCGAGCTCTCCGAGGTCAGGCCGCGTTGATCTCCGCCTCAAGTGCCGCGATTGCGCTCATCACGTCATCAAAGCTTGGCGCGTCACCCATGATCATCTCGCGCATACCGGCATAGTCCTGACGGAGGGCGGCCTCCAGGTAGTCGCCCGGGGTCAGGCGAAGCGATCCCGGTTTTGCGTCTTCGTACCGAGCCCAAGCCGCCTTGAAGAACACCGACTTATGGTGGCCGACTTCGCTCAAGAGGTCGAGATTGGCCAATGCGCGCGCCTTTGCATCGTGCCGGGTCAGCTGGGCCATGTCGTAGTAGTGTCGGGACATCCGGTCGGCGAGCGGTTTGCCCGCGTCCTGATGGTAGAGCATGTGCAGGATCGTCGCCTTTTCCCAGAAGGTCCGCTCGATCCCGAGAGTGCGCACATCAAAAGTGTTAAGGCCGGGCAGATCGGGAAAGGCCTGTTGGACATAGGTTGAGAGTGTCCGCTGCTCGGCCGGGAGCTGCGCGCCGCGTGCACCGAACTCAAACCGTACGTTGGGCTTGATGTAACCTTGGTCTGCGCCGCCGAGGGATGGGTAAGCGAACAGCAATGTCTGAGGGTCGCTCTCGTCGATCTGGAGTGAGAACGGCTGCTCCAAGCTCGCAGAAAAGGCGGTGTTGATTTCGTCGAGCAGGGGACCTGCGACAGTGGCCTCGGCGGCCTCCTGAAGCTCCTGCAACAGAGATTTGCGTTTACCACCCGAGAGTTCGGGGTGTTCAGGGTCACGGTCTCCCTCAAACCCGAGTTGCGCGCGGTCGAGCGACAGATCGACGTCCTCGGAAAATCTGTGGATGACATCGTAGGCCTTCGAAAGTGATGTGCCTCCCTTGAAAATCAGGTGATCACCAAAGGAGGGCAGGGCAAAAAGGTGCTGGAGCGACCAGCAGACCCAGAAGTCCTTTTCGACAATCGCCTTGGCAAACCCGAGTTCCGCAGCGGCCTGGCGGAAGGCTTCATCTCGGTGTTCGGGGGTGTCGTTCGCGAAGGGGTCCATAATCAGGCGTGTGCCACGATCTGCTGGACGACCGGGTGCATCCAGGCCGGGACATATCGGCTTTGCTTTGCAAGCTGCACACGATCCTTGGCATCCAGCACGCGCGCGATCTTTCCGATCACCTGATCGTCGACGCGATCCTTGCCGACATAGCGAAGCGCCTGAAACACAGTGCCCGTTTTAGACCCGGCGCCGACCAAGGTCTTCGGGGCGGCATTGCGAAACTGGATCACCTGCCGTCCGACCTTCTTGGTTCGAGTCGGCCCGTTGGTCATGTAAGTCGGGTTGGATGGGACTTGGGTAGACAGACCCAACTGGTTCGCCGCCATGGCCGGGGAGGGCTGCAGAACCTGGTTGTCCTTCCGGGCAACGGCGTGTGCGATGTCGTTAACAGAGGGTGCCAAGGCACCGAAACGGGGGCTGTGCTTGGGATAGTCGTAGAGCCCACGTGTCAGTCTCCGGATCAGGTCTTGATCCGCCAGACGCGACAGCGCCTGATCCACGCTTGCGCGCGAGCCGATATCGAGGAAGTCCGACGGCGCGAAGATGGCGCCCCGGCCTTTTCCAACAATGCGTTGTTTGATTTTCGACGTGATCATGGTTCAACTCCTTGTCAGAAAATAGGGTATGTTTTTCTGAACGTCAAGATGGAGAGGTTTCGGCAGGGAGGGCGGGAACCGGAAGTTCGCTGCAGATGCGAGAATTTAGTCACGTCTTGTCAAAAGCAGTCTTTCAGAATCGTTTGCGGTCACTGGTCTAGTAGAAACCAATCACCTTAAAGGTGTGGACCGCGAGGCGACGATGCGGCATATTTCAAACGAGATAATCAGGGCAGGATCTGCCCCAAAAAACAAATTTTGAGAGAGCGGTAAGTGGGCGAAACGTTATTCAAACAAATCCATAGTACTGCTGACGCACTTATCGATATTGTGTTTGTCCATGGGCTTTCAGGAGATGCCCACTCAACATGGGATTGCGGTGGGGCGGACGGCTTTTGGCCACAATGGCTTACCAACGACATTGGTCCGTGCAACGCCTATTGCTTAGGTTTCGGTGCGGCTGTGTTCGAAAAGTGGGCAAAGAAAGAGATGGATATGTTCGAGCGCGCCGACAACGTTCTTGAACAATTTGCCGGTAAGGGGCTCGGCAAACGCCCACTGGTGTTCGTCACTCACAGTCTTGGTGGCATTCTTGCCAAGATGATCTTGCGCGCATCAAAGGACGCTGACGACGAGGACTGGGCGGCCGTATCAAGCGCAACCAAGCTCGTGATTTTCCTATCAACACCACACATTGGTGCATCCATTGCCAAAATCGTGGACGTTGTACCAGGCGCATCAAAGCACATAAAACTATTGGGCAATGAAACGGGTATGCTGGAAGATCTCAACAAAGCTTACCGGAAGTTCTGCGCCGCAAACGCCGATCATGTGACAAAGGTCTACTACGAGAAACACACTACCTACAAATCTGTCCTCGTCGTTTCAAGAGAGTCTGCCGATCCAGGGATCCCAGGTGCAAACCCTGTGGCTGTCGATCGAGATCATATTTCGATTTGCAAACCCAAGGATCGCGACGATGTCGTGTATCGTGGCATCAAGCGGCATATCGAAAAGACACAGAGCACCGCGACTGCCTCAAACGGTATGATGGCTTTCTCCGTTTATGGCGAGAAATCCGAGCGGGACCGGCGCGATCTCCTCCAAAAGCTGATTGATGCCGACCGAGAGGGCGAATACGATTACGCTAATGATGCCCAGAATAAGTTCGCGCGTAGTTACGCTAAAACGGGACTATTTACTGCAGCGAAAGAAGACCACGATGCGCTCCTTGCCGAGATAGAGACGCGGTTTGTGACCCACGTGTTCCATCCGCATATCTGCAAGGACGCACCAGAAGATGATGTGCGAAAAGCCCTTCAGGACAACGTTCTAGACCCTCTTACGGCAAAGGGCTTTGGTGAGACGAAGTTTCCAGCCTCAGCGGTCCTGTCCGGATTATATTTTTTGACCGAACAATGCCATATTCGATGGGATAAGCCGGCATGAGTGCGCGGCTTTGGTACTCCCAGTTTGATGTTTATGATTGTGTCCGACGTTTGGGTGGATTGCTGCTCGAATGGCAGCAACCAGTTCATCTTGAGCGGCTCTATATTCTGGACTTCTTTTTTGCCAACGCGCCCCTGCTCCACCGTGTTACCATGACGGCTAATGTTAGAAGTGCGTTCCGCGATTTGGCAATTCCAAAACCAGATAAGGTCTTTTTGTCCTACCCTGCTTCACCTCTTCTCTTTCACCAAATGGAGAGCGCTCAAACATCAGCTCTGCGGGCCCTTGCGGGCAAAGGTCTTCTGAATACTGAGAGCTTTGCAGACAAATCCGCCGAGTTAAGTACGCTCGGATCGTCTCTGTTTGTAGACATCAAAAACCGTGCCGATAGTGCTCAAGAGATCGGTTTGGCGCGTTTTCTTGTCAATCAATATTCAGCTAGCCATGACAACGGTATGAGCAGCCTACGCTCAAGCTGCGGATTGCGCAGGAGCGTCTGATATGGCCAGCCGTTATCTCCAAATCAATCGACTACGCATCATGCGGCGGGGTCACGCTGCCTACGACCAGAACTTCCATCCCGGCGTCAATATTATCCGCGGTGAAAACGGCTCCGGTAAATCCACGATCTCAGACTTTATCTTCTTCGTTCTGGGCGGAGAGTTTGATGATTGGAAGGACGTGGCCAGTCGTTGTGACGAGGTACAAGCTGAGATTGAGACGTCAAAGGGAAAACTGGTTCTGAAACGGGCCACATCGTCTGCCCAACAGCCTGTCGCTGTCTTTTTTGGGGGTTTCGAAGACGCCATAAAAAGTGCTTTGGACAGATGGGAGTCCTTCCCACTCCGGCGCTCCGGAAGCAAGGAAAGCTTCTCCCAGGTTATGTTCCGGACGCTCGGAATCCCCGAGGCCCAAAGTGACGGAGCGTCCAACATCACGATGCACCAGCTCCTGAGGCTCTGTTATTCTGATCAACGCACCCCAGCGATGCGGATATTCAGGTACGAGTCATTCGACACCCAAAGCATTCGTGAGGCTGTTGGCGATCTGATCTGCGGTATCAGTGGATATGAGCTCTACGAACTTGGATTGGAAATTCGCAACAAAGAGAAAGCGTTCGCAAAGATCGATGCCAAGCTCTCCAGTCTTTTGGGCGCACTCAAGCTCGAAAATGCCCTCGCAACGCCTGCCTCTATCAATGCTAAGCTTCAAGAACTGACGACCGAAAAAGCACGTCTACACGCTGAGATCGGGAACGTTGACCGCTATGTCGATACCGGAGAAGTCGGGGATTTCTTGACGGAGCGGAAGACAGCGCGCACGCGGCTGTCCAAACAACGAGATACCATCACTGCCCTTGAGGATGACATCAGCGAAGCAGAATTTGAACTGAGGGAAATAGCCCAGTTCCAAAACTTCCTTGAAGAGCAAACGGCAAAGTTGGCAGCCGCACAACTGTCTTTTGATGTTGTCGGAGCCATCGCATTCAGCCATTGCCCAGCTTGTGGCAAAGAAATTGTCGCTCCAGATGTCGAAGGTCAGTGCCACGTCTGCAAAGAGGATCTAGATCCGGACATTGAGAAGGCACGCTACAACCAAATCAGACTTGATCTGGAGATTCAGTCGCGTGAAACCAGTCAACTGTTGAGCCAAAAAAATGGATCTCTGACCGAAAAACTGACTGAAATTCGGAAGAAGCGCAGCGAGCACAAGCGCGACCTTACGCAATACCAAGTCAAATACTCTGGTCCAAATGGGCCACGGGAAGCCTTTTTGGCCGCACGCACCAATCGAATTGGTCACATCGATGCGGAAGAGGCCTATCTGCTGTCAAACCTGCAAGTTGCAGAAGAGATCGAAGCGCTGAGTGCAGAGAAAGCTTACGTTCAGAAGGAATTGGACATCAAGAACGCGCGCGCGGCAGCGTTGCGCACTGCGGCCGGAAAGAGGCGGACGGTGGCGCTATCCAGTGTATCGCGGATTGCTGCTGCGATCTTGAGATCAGATCTTCCAAGACAAGATGAATTTATTGCAGCACAGGACGTTTCGGTTAACTTCAAGAATGACGCGAACTCCGTCGATGGCACTTACAATTTCGCGGAAAGCAGCAACGTCTTTCTCAAGAATGCAACGATTTTTGCTTTGTTTCTCGCGGCCATGAAGGACGATACGTTCTATCATCCGAGGTTCCTTTTGTTTGACAACATCGAGGACAAGGGCATGCAAGAGGAACGCAGCCATCTCTTTCAAAAGCTGATCGTTGAATATGCAACAGCGTTTGAAGCACCGTTCCAAATCATTTTCACAACGTCGATGATGAACCCTGCGCTAGAGCTCCAGGATTACGTCGTGGGCCCAGCATATACCCATGAAAATCGCTCGCTTGATCTGGGTATTCCAGTTGCAGACGGTTTGACCTCACTAGATTAGCAAAATCTGATTTCGGATCGAGAACAATAGACAACTAGCTGCACTGAAAAACTCGAAAGCCCATAGGACCGCTCATAGCGTGGCGTTCAAATTGGTTCCCCAGACAAACAGCAACCTACTAATGATGGCCCGAACACAATATGGTCGACGTAAATGCTCTCCGCAATCCAGCAATCGCCTTAGGCGGGCTCACTGGCTTAGATCGCGTGTTCACCTTTCACTATGACGAAACCAACAACATCCGTCGACTGCATCTGACTCCAAACGGCCTTAACGTCAGGGCGCCACAGTGTTTCGTATTGGGTGGCATCGCGCACGCCGGACTTGCACCAGCGCTTGATTTCGAAGACCTACGAGCTGCATTTCATCTGCAGAGATCGTCCGTAGAACTAAAGCTAAAGCAACTCGGCAAAGGCGATTTTCTTGCACTGCTTAATGCTCCCAAGGTCGGCACCTTCCTCAACTGGCTGAACAACTCCAACGCCTTCATCCACTTTCAGGTACTCGATCCGATGTACTGGTCACTGGTTGATGTGATCGACTCAATCATAACCGAGCATGGAAGCAATGAGTTGATCGGGATCGCACCGCTGCTAAAGAACGACCTCTACTGGCTTCTCCGCAATGACCCTGCTGAGACCGCAGAAATCCTTGGTCGCTATACTTATCCGGACGTAGGCCGCGACAGACGCGCTGAGTTCATCGTGGAACTGCAGGTTATCCTCGATGCGCGCCAAAATTTGTTTCCCGAATTTAACTTCCAAATGTTGAAAGGCTTACTAAAGATTGCGGCACGCCTTGAAAGCTTACCTTACCTGGAGGATGAGCGCCCCAATGTCCTAATCGACGGTTTCGGCAGCTTCTATCTGCACCGGCTAGCCCTGTTCAAACACTCCAATCACATCCTCGACATTGAACCTTCCATTCAAGACTTTTTGGCTGGCCTCGAACTGAAGGACGATGACGCTTCGCTTTCGAATTTTAGTTTCGTGGACTCTCGGTCCGCACCTTGGGTCCAAGTCTCCGATGTGCTTGCAGGGCTGCTCGGCAAGCTATTTATTTTCGCGAGTAATAACGATCTCGACGAGATTTTCGTTTCTCTTTCACGATTAAACAGTCATCAGCGCGCCGCCCTCGATACACTAATTGGCCTAGTAGATCGATCGACCGAAGAGTGCCCGGCGTTTGTTCAATATGTTAACTCCTTGGAAGACCAAAGTCGGCTCGCAGCAATATTCAATTCCTAGTCGGGCTTGATGCCACATTTGGCTCTCGTCGAGCCTACTTCGAATCAGAGAGGAAAGTCTCGTGGCGTAGAGGGAAGACCGGCTGTTCATGTGCCCATGGCCAAGGCATGGTAATCGCAAGGAACCATGGTAAGTAAAGTACCTTCGCCTAGGATGGATGATGTGTACATGACTTGCTTCCGTATCGACGAAAGCGGCTATACCGGATTTGACCTGCTCAACGCCGATCAGCGGTTTCAGGGCGCGAGCGCTATTGCCATCAATAACGACGACGCTGAGCGGCTGATCAAAGAGCATTTTCCACGCCTGCAGGCACCAGAGCTCAAGTATAATGCCCTGTCACGGCGCGCTTCCAATCATCCGCGTCTGCTTGGTCTGCTGAAAGACCTTTTGAGCGATTTCGATTGTGTAACCTATGTGGCCGACAAGCGATTTATGCTGACGCTCATGTTTGTCGATTATTCGGTCGAGCCCTTTTACTACGAGCGCGGTGTTGACCTGTACGAGAATGGCCAGAATTACGCGATGGCCGCCATGCTTCACATGGCAGGGCCCGCCCTACTGGGAGAGACAGAGTTTGCGGCGCTGATGGATGCGTTTCAACTTGCGATGAAAGAGAAGAACCCGCAATCGCTCCAGAAATTGGTTGAAGCTGCCGAGGCCACCAATTGGCGAGAGCTTCCAGAAGTTCTGGGCCCGCTCGCACAATATGCAGACCGCGACTGCCTTTCGGCCATTTCCACACCCGGCGTATCTACCGATATTGCCATTGTAGTCCTGATATCGCTGATTACACGTATGGAGGTCATGGCCAAGGGAGTCTATCGGGTTGAGCATGATCAGTCCAAGAACCTCTTGACCTATCACAATCTCCTGCAGCGGTACATCGAGAACGACGAAGAGGTGGAATTCCGCGCTACTGAAATCACATCGCTGCGGTTTCCACTCAAGCTCGATGAAGTCGTGCAAGTTGACTCGAAATCAAGTCCCGCGGTTCAACTCGCCGATGTCATGATCGGCGCTGCAATCGAAGCTGGCAACACCCTCACGGGCTTGCGGGTGCGTATTCCGGAGTATCCGGCCGGTCATTCCGATAACATCCGGCCACCTAAACCGGAGTATCCGGCCACCCTTGTTTAGCGGCTGCGAGGCCTGAGTTTTTAGGTATCAGTTCTGGGCGCTTTCGTCACCTGTTTTGAGTTTGGTTTTGCGCATGCTCTGTCCGTCGAGTTCGACGCGGTAAGCATTATGAACGAGGCGGTCGAGAATGGCGTCAGCGAAGGTGGGTTCTCCGATCACATCGTGCCATGCGTCGATAGGCAGCTGGCTGGTGATCAAGGTTGACCCAACTTCATAGCGATCTTCGACAATTTCCATCAGATCGCGGCGCTGGCTTGCATCAAGGCGCTCCGGGCCCCAGTCATCCAGGATCAGCAATTGGGTTTTGGTGAGAGCCTTGAACAGGCGCGGGAAACGCCCATCTCCGTGGGCCAACTCCAGCTCATCAAACAGACGAGGCATCCGTTTGTAGAGCACGGTTACTCCATCCCGACAGGCGGCTTGAGCGAGTGCGCAGGCCAGCCATGTTTTGCCAACGCCGCAAGGACCGGTGATCATCAGATTGCGTTTATCCTTGATCCAGCGCCCGGTCAGCATCTGCTGGAACAGGGCTTTGTCGAGGCCGCGTCGCGACTTGTAATCCACGTCTTCCGGTGATGCGCCGACATGGCGCAATTTTGCGGTGCGCATGCGGCTCTCAAAACGTTTGGTCTCTCGGCTACTGCTTTCTCTGTCGATCAGCAGACCGAGCCATTCAGCGTGGCTCAGCGCGGCGGTGCCGTCCTGTTTCTGCATCTCAGAAAAGGCTTCCGCCATCCCGTCGAGCCTGAGTGTTTTGAGCTGATCCAGCGTTGGGTGATCAAGCATATCTTGTCCTCTTCAATGGAAGTAATCCGCACCACGGATATTAGGGTGAGTGATCGCGGGGCCGTCCGTGGTGGGTTCGCGGCGCGGGCGATCCAGACCATTCTTGAGAATGGAATGCAGTGATGTGTAGGAATGGGCGTTGATCTCAAGCGCACGCGCGCAGGCAGCATCCAGGCGGTCATTGCCGAATGCTTTGGCAAGTTTGATGACGCCCAAACAACTTCGATATGCCTGTTCGGGATGGCGTCTTTTGCGCATGACCACATCAACAAACACTTCGACGTTTGGTCCGATGCGCACGGCTTGCCCGCGAATGCGCTCAGGCGTCCAATCCTCACGGAAGCGATGATGTGCGGGCATGTGATCGCGGATCGTGGAATGTTGGTGGTTGCCCGAGGTGCGGGCGTGTGAGGCAACGCGTTGCCCCTTAAAATATACCTCTACGGTGCGTGCGGTGATCCGCGCCCATAGCTTCTGCTTCAACAACTGATGTGGCACGGAGTAATAATGACGGCCAATATCGACATGGTAATCAAGACCCGCGCGGCACTGCTTCCACTCGGCATAAACGTATGGGGCTACGGGCAGTACCTTCATTGCAGGACGGTCTAAACGTTCAAACAGTTCCCGGCGACTGGCCCCAAGATGGCGACTGACCTTGCCGTTAAGTTGTTCCAGCAATGGCCGGATTGCCGCGTTCACCTCATCAAGGCCAAAGAAGCGCTGATTGCGCAACCGTGCCAAAATCCAACGCTCGGCCAGCAAAACAGCGCCTTCAACCTTAGCCTTGTCTTTGGGTTTGTGTGGGCGGGCTGGAATAATAGCCGTGTCATAATGGTTGGCCATGTCGCCATAGGTGCGATTGATCGCAGGATCGTAAAAACAGGCCTTGGTGACGCCCGCCTTGAGATTATCCGGGACCAGTTGCGCAGGCACGCTGCCAAAGAACTCAAAGGCACGCACATGGCTCGATATCCAGTCCGGCAGGCTCTGTGTCCAGCTGGCCTCAACATAGGTGTAACTGGACGCCCCCAGGGTCGCGACGAAGATCTGCGCCGTGCGCACCTCGCCCGTTTTGGGGCAGACAACATCCACGGTGTGGCCCGCATAGTCGACAAACAGCCGCTCGCCAGCGGGGTGACGTTGGCGCATCACAGGCGATAGCTTGCCTTCCCATCGCGTGTAAAGTTCGCAGTATCGGCTGTAGCCATATCCATCGGGATGAACCCCGCGATACTCTTCCCAAAGCAGTGAAAGCGTCACACCCTTGCGCCGCAATTCGGCATGCACATACGCCCAGTCTGGTTGAGGAACGATCCCGCGAGCTTCGCCAGGGCTATAGGGAAACAGACGCTGTTCCAGGTCTGCGTCAGACAAGTCATCTGGCAGAGGCCAGCTCAAGCCTTCAACATCGGCGCGCCGGAAATACTCCGATATCGTCGCGCGACCCACCGACAGGCTTTGCGCCACACGGCGTCCTGAAAATCCATCTGATCGAAGCCGTAAAGCTTCCCGTATCTTCCGCATTGGCAATCTCTTCATTGGGCTCTCTCTCGTTCAAAATGAACGCCAGAGTAGCCTTGCTACAGATTGCCTCGCAGCAGCTTAAACAGTGTCGAAATGGGGGTGGCCGGATGCCCCGGAATCCCCGGCCGGATCAAATCGGTATGGGTGGCCGGATACTATCGGTACAGGTGGCCGGATCACCCCGGAATACGCATGCGGGCTGGTGGGTTAGATCCAGAGGCTTTAATGCTACTTTATCGCGAGGATCAGTTCATCCATATGTTGCCATCGATAGATTTTGAGGAACAACGGCGGTTTCGCTCAGGGAGTCAGAACAGTCAGGCCATTGATTATCTAGCCTCAAATATCTTCGGAAAGAGGCGCTGAAACACCTGCAAGAATGCATAAAGGCGATTGAATACCCGAGACGGGCATTCAGAGGCGCTACCGAAGTCTGCACTTTTTACTCTCGCAGCGAACGGCAGCTATGCGGGCTGCCACCGTAGCATCACGCAGGTAGGGCTAATGTCCGCAATGGGCCGGACTGAATAGACTGGATCAGTCGCAGTTTGGCGATGCGGCATTAACGTCTAAATCCCCTATGACCTAAATTCGTTGTCGGTTCGCGATCCGATCAAAGAAGTGTACCGGCAAGCGAGGGCCCTTTCTTCTCACCTTGGAATGGTTTGCGAACCTGTTTTCCGTAACTCCTCAGTCATTGCGTAGCTACTTGTTGACCGGACCTTCTCGAACAAAATGTTCTCCATCTGGTTTTGTACAAGGTCGTCGATTGTGATCATCGATTCAGGGGTAACAAGCGTTGCTACGATTCCTCGTATGTTGCCGACTTGCTTGGCATATCGCCCCAAAGCAATCCGAGTACTATCGAAATAATCATGTAAAGAATTGAAGACCTCCAGTATCGCTGCGCGGTCCTCTTCACCAAGCGATTCAAGCGTGCTGTCATCAAAGAAAACAGGTTGGGAGCTGTACGCCGCTGCTCTCATGCCAACGACCGCTAAAAAGTTTAACTCGCACTGATAGTACAGATTTAGAACATCATCCAACTGGTCTGAAGTCAGAGTGCCGCCGTCGGAAATATCATCATGTATGGCGCGAATGCTTGAACCGATACTCTTTATGGGAAATCCTTTTTCAACGCTCTCGAGTAGGCTCGACATCAGTTTGCAGACCAGAAGCTCTTTTTTCCGTGTCGTATTGATCAGAACATTGAGCTCCTGTCGGTAAGTTGAGGTGTCCTTCCAGTTTCCAACACCTTGTTTGATTCTAAGCCAAGCGCGAGCATGGTTGTTTACGACATCTAAAATTTGGTCACTGATAATATCCAGTACCGAGGCCGCTTCAGATGCCGCGATTGAGAAGAACGTGTCTTGCGTCGGAAGTACATCCAAGAAGCCATCAAACGTACTGATGATATCGTCGGCAACGGCCATTGTCTTTCGCATCATCGCCGAAGACTTTTCAGTTGAAAGGCGTTGCTGAACAATTGAGGGCATCGATGTAGCCACATCGCTAGTGAAGTACGTCGGACCAAGGATTAGCTGTTGCCAACCGTTCTCCAACAGAAGCGCGTACAGGGGGCCTGGAAAAATCTGCCGTCCAGCTGGAATTAGAGACTGATCGACCAGTCCTGTACGTTTCAATATCTTGCCTGCTGTCACAGAGCATATCGAATAGCCCAAGCGCTCCGGTGTGTCCTGTATCGTATCCCTTAAAGCGTCCTTGAGGGCATATTTCTCGTCTAAGTAGAAGAGCGCGGCATCAATGATTTTGCCAGCATCTTCGTGTCGCATGTTGGGGTTCCGAAGGACGAAGCGTTGTTCATCTTCAGGTCGTGTCGCAAGCCATTCTGCGAAAGTCAAACTATACGACTCTTCGCCTAACATCGCTTCCATGATATCTGTGGGGCTTACAATACAGGCAACATGCGCCTTCTCTGGGTGAGGGAAACGCCGCAACCGTTGATAGCCCTCAATCGGAAGTGACCGCATCTTATTCGTCGTAAAGACCAAGTCGCCAGCAAGCGCATGGGGATAGTCCAAAATGCTCCACATATTCATTCAAAGTCTCCGCTTCCGGCAACTTAAATGGTTGCCGGCATGTACTGCGCAAGTGCTCAGGGTATTTTGGTGTTTTCGATTTTCTCAAAGACTATCAGAAATTCAGGACCATCGTTAGAGCAACCCAGTTGTTGTCGGTGAAAACAGTGGCCCTGTCTATCTTTTTGAACATAGATCGTTGGCTCAGACAGCATCGCTGGAGACTGTCAATGAATGGCCGCTATGCGGGCTGCCGTCGCAGCATTAGTTGAAGTTGCTAGAGGTCGGCTTTGGGCCGTTGGTGACCGAGCGTGTTCGGCCCATTCCGGACCTTGGCTCCGTTTGGCAAATGCTGCAATTGCAGCGCGCATTGCCGACGTTCGCGGCTTGAGTTGCTGTGATCGCAGTCTATCGCCTCGAGTACGACAGTCGTGTAAACACTCAGCGAACAGTACCAAGCGGACACCATGTCGAAGTTGAAGCCACATCACCAAGAATGGTTGAAAGTAGACTGGGTTACAGTCCTGGACGCGAAGCTATTGACGAGGCTTGAGTTCAACCAGCTATTTCAGATCCGAGGTGCTTTGAATGAACGCAAGTACTACACCTACATTCTGTGGCGAAGCGATTTGGGAAAACCTGTTCCATTCTACGTTGGTAAAGGAGTCAATCGACGTGCGGCCCAGCACACCGCACCGTCCGAAAACCATAACAACCGCAAATGGAACATCCTTAAAAGTCACAAAGCTCAGGAACTTGAAGTATTTACATCGATTGCAGACACATTCGAAGTTGAAGAGGATGCATATGACGCCGAAGCAGAATTGATCGACCTTATTGGGCGGAAAGATCTTGGTGCGGGCCCTTTGGCGAACCGAACCGACGGCGGAGACGGAACTCGAGGCCACGTTGCGAAACGCGGCGGTGAGAGCGCTTCTGCACGCCCAGTGGTTATCGAGGGATTTCCCTATGGAAGCTTGACTGAAGCCGAAGATGCTACCGGCGTGACGGGAGGCGCACTGGCGCAGAGGATAAGATTTGGCTGGCCGGGTCATTTCTTTCAAGATGAAGGGCAGCAACCTACAAAAGAAGGCCTACTCTTCCGCTACAAAAAGCGCGTGCGAGTGCCGGAAGGCGAATACGAGTCACTTTCAGCGGCCGCTGAGGCGACTGGCGAGCCGTTCAGAAGGATCTACAAACGCATCAACTACGGCTGGCCAAGCTACTACTATACCGAGGAAGGACAACGTCCGAGAGTAAGTCGTTTCAAACCGTGTCGCGTTAACGGCCATGATTTTCATAGCCATCAAGCTGCAGCCCAGTCTATAGACATCTCGACCGCAGCTTTCGCAGTGCGGATTAGAAGTACCAACTACCCAAACTATTTGGATACTACCGGAACCATTCCCAAAACTGCTCGAAACCCTTTTAACCACGTGAGAACCTGGATCGCTGGTGAGGAGTTCGACACAGCGAGCGAAGCTGCTAGGCATCTCGGTATTGAACCCGGAACTCTGATTGCTCAGCTCAAGTCTTCGAACTTTCCAGATCGGATCGGTGAAGGCGTAACGAAACAAGTCAGGAACGCGGCATTGGCCAAACTTGCTGTGCCTGTAACTATCCGCGGTGTCTTATATAATACTCTTTCAGAAGCTAGCCGAGCTGATCGAATTGACATTAGTACGCTCAAGAAGAGATGTAGAAGCCCTTCGGAACCTGAGTATTCATCCCCTGATCCCGACTTGGCAGTTGTCCAACCCAAAGACGGACGGCCCGCAAAGATTCAAGTGGTTATCTATGGCATCACATACAAATCGGTGAACGCTGCGTATCAAGCTACCGGTATCGCCCGGGCTGAGATTAAGAAGCGTATCGACGACGACGCTTGGCCGAACTTTGGGCGCTTACATGAGCTATAAAATTTGATCAGATGCCCCAACAACACAGGACTGACTCCGTCCTCATTGCCTGCTCACCTGAGTGCTAGGACTGCGGCACTATAAACGCTTCTAAATATCGGTGCAGAATCTAAATGGGCGGAGCGGCCCTTAACGGCCATTGGCTACCACCCGCCGTCGCTGCGGTGCGGCCCGTCAGACCAGACTTTCGCTGCAACTGCGAAATCGAGTGATGGGTGAATTCACACAGTGCGGACAAAGTCAACTTTCGCTGCAAATGCGAATCTCAGAGTCTTGTATGGAAAAAGCAGAAGTTCGGCATAACGACGCAATGTATGAACGGCGAGAAATTGCTCAGAACTTCCAGCAACAATTTCAGTTTTTGGATACGTACCCAATGCTACAGTGAGCCAAGGAAAGAGGTGCGAAGTAGTCTCTAATCTATCAATCCAAAATACTGTTCAAACGAGCGATCTTAAATCTACAGCTTCACTTTGACGATTGCTTGGAATTAGAGCAAGTTCGCTGATATGATCGTTTCCGCTCATCTTCAACAACTCATGCCCGAATTTCTGGCATATGCCCGATCGATAACGTCTGCCTCTGATAGTGCGGAAGATCTCGTTCAAGACGCCATAGAGCGTGCCTTGCGCAGCAATAATAAGCCAGACGTTTTGGATCAACTTCGACCATGGATGTTTCGGGTCATCCGTAATCTGCATTACGATGAATTGAGAAAATTACGTGTGCGCCGGGAATATTCTGCCGGTATGGGACGTCTATCTGAGGAAAGCATGCAAACGGGAGATCATGCGCGGGACGTGCTGATCCGCCGTGCATTCGAAAAACTGCCGCCAGACACCCGCGAAGTGCTTTTTCTGGTGGATATTATGGGTTTGAAATACGCTGAAGCGGCAAAGGTGATGGATGTGCCCAACGGCACGGTGATGAGCCGGTTAAGCAGGGCACGACGCGCGCTGTTAGAACTGGTGGAAGGGCCCTCCGAGGACCGCAAGAGTAATGGACGATGACACAGATAACGGAACAAGACTGGGAATTGGTGAGTGCCTTTGCAGATGGTGAATTGCGAGGTGATGATGCTGCACGCCTTGAACAACGGCTCCGCAACGAACCGGAATTACAGGCGGCACTTGCGTCAATCACCGAGATGTCACAGGCACTGTCTACCTTGAAGCCAGGCCAAAATAATACGTCACAACCCGCAAACTCAAATCGGCGTCCGTATCGCTGGATCGCTGGCGCGGCTGTCGCTGCTTCGATTGCGGTGGCGGTGTTTCTGGCCCCTCAGCAAAGTGTCCAAGACCCGTTGGACATTCACAATGCCTACACGGCCCAGACTTTTCCGGCGCCAACGCTGAATGACCTCCGTTCTGTATCCAACGCTGAGACAGATGGCTTCCCCAGTTTGCGGGATGCGAACATGGTGTTGGTGGTTACAAGTACAGCTGATGCAACAGCTTCAGCTCACTACGTTGGAGAGAATGGATGCCGTTTGACTCTTTTGCGTGGGATTGGCGCTCCCCCGCAGCCCATCCAGACCCTGCAGTCTGCAGAATGGACTGTAGGTGAGCAGTGGTATCAATCTTTGGCAACTGGCATGGATCAAGTGAAATTTGATGCGTTGACCGTATATTTACAGCAATCCACCCAAGACCAACGTAAACCTGCGACTGTGCTTGCACTATTGGGTGCAGTACGTGGCGCAACACCCTGCGCATAATTTTCGCTCCTACTTATCATAGCAGGAGCGATTACCTTGGGCGCGCGCAGGACAGTTAATTTAAGGGTCGAGGGAAATTGGGACGATCTTCGTTATAGTGCTTGGCAAGATAGTCGAGGATGATTGTGCGATCGGGTTCGTCTATTTCTGACATGCCCTGTTCTTCGACCATCCATTCAAAGGATTCGTCCCAATGCTCGCGCGTTAATCCTTGTTGGGCGACGATCATCTCGGAGTGACAGGCCGTACATGCATAAAACGTTTCCTCAACACCCGGCGCAACTTTCAAAACCCCGAATTCAGGATCTTCTTCTGGTAGCGTGGCTTCAGCGGCGGCTGGCGTCGCACCAAATTCCATTGAGGTATCGGACAATGTATTCAGATAGGCGATCAAGTTGGCGCGATCATCATCTTTTCTCAGCCCTGCGAACCCCATTTTTGTGCCTTTGACCTCGGCCTTGGGTTTGGCGAGGAAGGCGTCCAATCGCTCGGGTGTCCAATCGCCACCATATTCGGTCAGCGCGGCTGAATACTTAAATCCGTCAACTGTCGCGACAGATGCGCCAACGATATTGTAGAGGTTCGGACCAACCTTGTTTTTGCCATCTGCTGCGGCAACGTGGCAGGCTTTGCATTTGCGAAAAACGCTCTCCCCTTGCGACACATCCGCCGAAGCAAGCGCATCGGTGAGATCAGCAAAGGCAGGAAGGGGTGACAAAAGCGTAGCACCAAGGGCCAGCGCGCCCAGGTTCATCTTACGAAACATAGAAATCTCCAGAATTTAATTCGGCGGGCACAACAAAGCGCCCGCCTGATTAGATTAACTCACCCGCAGGCCGACGCGGTGCATGGTGTTGTTGAGATACCCTTTGGGGTTCCAATCAATCGCAAATGGCTGCATGTCGTCTTCGCTGTCTGTGGCGCGCGCCCAAACCTCGTAATATCCTGCAATGGGGAAGGTCACGTTTGACCGCCAGTTTTGCCATGCGCCTGAATTGACCGGTGCGTCCATATCGGCATCCTGCCAAGTCGCGCCAAAGTCGATGGAAATTTCGAGCTTATCGACGGTCCTGTCACCTGACCATGCATGGCCACGTACTTCAGTCTCCATTCCGGATGCAGCACCGTTGGCGGGGAATGTAACCAGCGACTTCACAGGCATCCGCTCAATGATAACGAAGTCTTTTTTGTCCACGTCCTCACCTGGCTCGACCGGACGATTGGGCACACGGTAGGCGGTGCCGGTCATTTTCGGTCCATCGTGAACGATGTCGCGCAGCTGGATGCGTGTCAGCCATTTCTGCGCTGTAGACGCAGGCCAGCCCGGTACAACAAGACGCAAGGGTGCGCCGTTCAACGGGTGGAGTGCATCGCCGTTCATCTCGAACGCAATCAAGATGTTGTCAGTCATCGCCTTATCGATAGGCATCCCGCGAGAAATAGGCAGTTTGTCAGGATCGCCTGATAAATGCGCGTCTGCACCGTAATGCGCAGTATAGATCGCGCCTGCCTGCACGCCAGCCTTCTCCAGCACATCTTTCAGACGCACACCTGTCCATTCAGAGCAAGCAACTGCACCATAGGTCCACTGGTTGCCTTTGGCAGGCGGATTGAAATATCCCCGACCATTGCCTCCACATTCGAGCGTCAAAGCCATTGTTACGACTTCAAATTGATCACGCAGATCGGCGATGGTCAGTTCCATCGGTGCATCAACAAAACCGTCGATGGTCAGCGTCCAAGTCGCTGGATCGACGTCTTCGGGTGGAATGCCATTGTTGCGCACAAAGTGCCGCGCGGTTGGCGTTATTGCATCGTCGAGAAATTCAGGGGGTGTTTCGGCATTGATCGGTCGATCGTTTAGCAATGTCAGACCATCCTTACCCATCAAAATGTCGTCCTGTGCGAAGGCAGCAGGGACAAACCCGATGGGCATCTTATCTGAAAACGGGATTGATGTCCCAACCATAGCCGCCATCGTGGCATAGCCGGTGCGTTTCAGAAATCCGCGACGGTCAGGATTGGCGACGCGGCCAAAAAATTCCTTGTCCGCTTTTTCAGGATCTTTCGAAAAAAATCCGTGGACCGTTTTGTTTTTGTCATCATCGAGTGCCATATGTTCCTCCCTGGCAGTGCCTCGGTATGCAATCGCGCACCCAAGGTCTTTCGATATTGACGTACGGGCCGCGGGTTTTATTCCCGCAGCCCTACACCTTTTCTTAAAAAACGCTTCTTAACGAACCCATCCCTCTGTTTTCATGAGACTTTGGGCCTCGTCTGTTATCAGGAAATCAAGGAACATTTGCGCTTCAGGGTCGGCATCGGGTGCGACGGCCACATTCACATCGCGCCAAATCTGGCGGTCATCGTCGATTTGTACCATGTCCAGTACGTCCGGATGTGTGATCGGCCAATTTGGCCAAGTGATCCAGGCGTCAGCATCCATCTCTTTGAATGCCTTGAAACTTGCGCCGGAACCGAGGCCATAACTCACAATGTTCTTCCGAAACGCGCGCACATCTTCAAGGTTGCCTGTACGGCCAGCCACGTCTTCCCATGTGCCGGTGCCGGAGGTATTGTAGACACCAGAGCCTTCAGTCACCACAATCTTGATCCCGTCTTTCAGCAAGTCATCGAAACCGTCGATACCTTTGGGATTGCCCGCCTTCACAGCGATCACTGTCGGACGAATATAGATCGGATCAACCTGATCGGGCGAAAATGTCAGGTACGTCTGCAAAAACGCTGTCATCGACTGTTCGGATGTACCCCAAAGAATATCAGCATCCGCCTGAGCCGCTGCGGACCATTTGGATTCTGGGCCTGCAATAATTTCAACTTTGTTGCCAGTCTGCGCCTCCCAAACTTCGGCGACTTTCTTGAATGCGGTATGTGGACCCCCAGCACCATAGAGCTTAACGATGCCGTCCTTTGGCATGTGTTTGATCGCTGAATCATAAAGCTGGGTATCTTGGGCCAGCGCTGAGTTCGCAATCAATGCAGTTGTTGCAAGAATGGCTATTGTTCGCATTTTGTGTTCCTTCCGAAAGGTTGAGGCAGCACTTGTTGGTGTCGCTTGCAATATTAACGTGCGAGCGCCCTGAATTCTTCCAAAAGAAATGTCAACTGTACGAGAAAAGCGTAATTCCAGCTGGTGTTTCGACGCCGCTTCCATAGCCAAAGTGAGGGAAAATGGTAGTGTCTTGAGCGGCTGCGTGAAGAAGTAATAAGCAGAATTCGGCACTGCTTTTTCAACGGTATGGGCTCACTGCCGCCATTAGATCGGTCGCAGCATTTTTGAGTTCAATCGACACACGGACGTCGGCTTGTTCACGTCCGCGGTTCAGATCACGCATATGCAGCGAATGTCTGGTATCCGCCCTCATTGCTCAAGAGCACTAAGAATATCCGCCCGCTCTAACGCTCTTTGCAGCGCAGTGTTCGAAACCCGCACATAAATCTCTGTGGTCCTGAGACTGGCATGCCCCAGCAATGCCTGCACCATCCGAATATCGATGCCTTCCTCGATCAACAGCGTTGCGGCCGAATGGCGGAACCGGTGCGGTGTTAGATGCGGCACGATCCCCAAGCGATGTGATAAAACTCGCAGCCGTTTCCGGAAGGTTTGCGACCGCAGCCGACGACCAACCGCATTCAGGAACAGCGGCGATTTCGGGGAGCCGTGCTTGGAGCGATCTATGCAGTATCGTAGAAACGCGTCCTGCAGCTCCGCATTCGGTACAAACACAATGCGTTCTTTGTTGCCTTTGCCGCGGACGATCATCTGCGACGCATCAGCAGAGACATCGCGGATCTTCAGGGTGGTGAGTTCGCTGATCCGCAACCCGGTTACAATCAGCAGCTTGATGATCAGGTGTGTGATTTCCTGATCTGCGGGCTGTGCATTTGCCGACCCGGCTTCCCACTGCAAGAAGGCTTTCAGGGTCGCCCGGTCGATCGGGCGGGGTAGGCGTCGCGGAATCCGGACCGAGATGCGGACATCCGCAAACGGCGAGGGCAGGGCGCCGTTCCGATCCGCGCGCCAAGCAAAGTAGGACTTGAGGGTGACGAGCCGCCGTTCGATGGTTGCGGGCTTGGCGTTCAGCTCATCGCGTAAATGACGGTGGTAGGCGAGGATGTCGTCTTTCGACAGCGGCTCGGTGAGTTTCCGTTCCTTGGTGAAGCGCGCGAAGGTGCGCAGATCCTGGGCATAGGCGCGCAAGGTATGATGGCCGACGCCGCGTTCATCGCGGCAGGCATGGACGAAGGCGGTGTGATCGAGATGGGGCATGGTGGACTCCTGTTGCGGTGTCCAGGCAGTGCATCACAGCTTCTGAATGGGTCGAAATTGGGCTGCGTGCGCAGTAACGATAATGGCCCCTCCTTATCGCTACTTTAGTCGGGTTACTTAGGGTCATTTTTGCCGTTATCGCGAAGCTTTCCCAGAGTTTGTTCACGCCAATTGTCTGGCCAAAAACGGGTGATCTCCTTTATTCTATGGTCGTCCAGTTGGAGTGTTGAGCAATTCACCAGATTGATATTCAACAGGCCTTTGGGATCAGCCAGTTGGGCTGCAGCGTCGGCATAATCATGATCGCCCTCATCAGTCAGAAAATCCTCACCAGTGGTTCTGATTTTGGATCCATCATCATCCAGAGAGAACATTTCTCTATCTGAATAAATAAGCCTGGCGACGCGCACGAGCTTACGGGCCTGTGCTTGGGTCATCATGAATGTCTTGGTCACTTCGACAAAGACGAAGTCAGCATTCGTCGGTTTGGACATGGGGTGCAGTATTCTGTTTTCTATGTTTCAAAACTTCCCGTGGAAAGTTCACGGGGAAAAGAGATGAACGGCTATCAGTAATTGACCTGTTCAAAGCCGTAATTTCCGTCGTAGTCACGCCAATCAACGAAGACCGATCGATGGTAAATGCTCGGGCAATTGTACCCCCATCTTTCAAGGCCGGTATGTGCCTCGGGTAGAGCTGCTGGAGCAGACCGAGCCCATGAAAAATCACCTTGGGTTCCGTAGGTGCCGAGGTAAATGGTTGCGGATCGGTTGCAATCTCCGTCACGGCCAGACTCGTTTTGGCGCGCATATCGGACATCATAGACGCGGATTGAGCGTACAAAGTTGAATTCGGGCCCGCTGATGTCGATGTCGGCGCGGTCTTGGACCAGCTGGAGCGCAAATCCTTCCGGAAGCAGGTGAGGCTCTGGTCCGGCAAGATTCAAAACGGCATTTTCAGAAGGCAGAGGCTCGGTTGCAAGCGACAAGAGCGGTTGCGGGCGATCCTGATTAGTGAACAAAATATCGTAGAACCGACCTCGATTATCCGACGGGGTCACTGGATCATAGGATGCGCCCATCGGGCACCGCCAAATCTGCAATGGCGGTTCAACGGGCCAGGGTGTGATCCGTCGGATGAATTCGGCGCGTGCACGGGCGCACGGAACTGATGCTGGCCAACCGCCAGACAAACACAGTAAAATTGCGCAGTCGATTTGGTAAGTTTGAGCATGAACACGATTGGTAAGGCCTACGGACGAACCAACAAGTGCAAGTATGGCCACAATTGAGTATTTTCGAAATGTGCGAAGCATGTGATGCATCCTATCGAGTAGGGTGTCAGCAGCATGACTCTGTTAGTATACTATTGCAACCTTCAATATACTATTGAAAGATTACGCATAATCAATCTTATGTTAAGTTATTGTTCAAACCAACGGATATGTGTGAAATTCGTCCTGCTTGCTAATTCACTTAGCAGTTTTGCCGTACTATAAACTACTCGACCGCCGAACCAACGAATTCAGCGACGAGTTTCAAACGGATACGGTCCTTTGTTGCAATCAGATAGGTTTTTTGTTCCGCAGACATTTCGCGAACAGCGACCTCGGCAATGTTATCCTGTATCAAGCTGCTATTACGCAAAAAAATAGCCACGCCAATCCCCTGCAAAACAGCTTCACACATCAGAGGAAATGAAGTCATCGATATAGAACGTTTCAACTCAATATCGTGCTGGCGAAACGCTTGCTCTAGAATACGCCGTGTCAATGACCCTTTTTCCGGCAAGATCAAAGTTTCGCCTTCCAGATCTTTCAAGGAGACCTCAGATCGCTGTGCGAAAGGATGCTCCTGGCGGCAATAGAGTACATATTGTGACGTCTCAATAAGGATGCGCTCCCACATGTCATGTTTAGGCGCATCGGTGATCAACCCGACATCCGCCAGCCTATCGCGGATCATCGATGTCGCAGTTGTCCAGTCATACAGGCCGAAATCCACACGAATGTCGGGAAAACGGTGTCTGAAACGTGCAATGATCCGCAATGCAGGCTGCGGCGCGTTGCCAATGACCTTGAGCCTGCCCTCCTTCATCGCGTTGAAACCTTCAAGCCGCTCGGAAACTTCAGCGTCAAGAGCGACCATGCGATCTGCAAGATCATAGAAATCCTGCCCAGCAGGTGTCAGCTCGACCCCATCGCGGCCACGTACAAGGAGCAAGGTGCCAACGCTTTTTTCCAACTTGGCAATGTGCTGGGTAATGGTGGATTGGGTGACGCCCAAGCGTGTGGCCGCAGCCGAAAAGCTCCCCTCCCGCACGACATAGGCAAATGCTTCGAACTGATGATGGTTGGGGCGCATTTTGGTCCTTTCGCGACATCCATAGCGCCCATCGGTTTCACTAATATGACGTCACAAAAGTTAAGTGAACACCGCTTAAGGATTGTCTGTGCCAAGGGGGAATCACATGGCTGATTTGTTGATTACATCGATTACCAAGCGCTTTGCCGACACGCCAGTGCTGAAAGGTGTGACGCTTGAGGTACCTGATGGGGAATTTGTCTCGTTGGTGGGGCCATCGGGCTGTGGTAAATCCACTCTGCTCAGGATCATCGCCGGTCTGGAGGCACCGACCAGCGGGTGCGTCGCAATCGGGGGCGAGGACGTCACTGACATCCGCGCAGCAGATCGCAACCTGTCGATGGTGTTCCAATCCTATGCGCTTTACCCACATCTGACTGTAGCGGAAAACATTGCCGTGCCGTTGCGCATGCGCGAAATGAGTGGGCTGCAGAGGTTACCCTTCTTGGGACGCGTTATGCCGGGTACACGCGATCAAAGGCTGCACATTTCCCAAGCTGTGCACCAAGCTGCGGAAATGCTGGAGATTGCCATGCTTTTGGACCGTAAACCGGGTCAGCTTTCTGGCGGACAGCGTCAGCGTGTGGCTTTGGGGCGTGCTCTTGTGCGAGAACCGGCTGCGTTCCTGCTTGATGAGCCTTTGTCGAACCTCGATGCCAAGCTACGGGTCCAAACACGGGCCGAAATTGCAGAATTGCACCGCAGGCTCGGGGCGACATTCATCTATGTTACCCATGACCAGGTCGAGGCGATGACCATGTCCGATCGTATTGCTGTGATGATGGATGGCGAGATCCTGCAATGTGCTGCCCCTGAGATTGTCTATGAAGATCCCAATGATATCAGGGTCGCAGAATTCATCGGTTCCCCGAAGATCAACATCCTGCCCGTCGAACGCGTTGGGGCTGAGTTGCAGCTTTTTGGCCGGAGTTTGGATTGGCGCGTACCGAACGAGGGTCCGCAGATCATGCAGATCGGGGTACGCCCGGAAGCGTTGCGCTTGACCCAGACCGAGCCCATGTTGACTGGCACAGTTGCGCATTTTGAAAACCTCGGCTCCGAGGTTTTTGCCCAAATTGCGCTGGATCAACATGCAGTGCGTGTGACCTTGCGCGCAACTCCTGCGGAACGGCAAATGCTGGGATTGGGCACACAGGTGGGGCTGCGCTTTGATCCAGCGGCAGCTTTGGTCTTTGGTTCGGATGGCAAGCGTTTGCGAAAAGTCGAGGCATCGGCACATATGATTAGCGAGGTTGCTTGAGATGGCTGTTCTTGATGCGAATGCATCGGAGCCAGTGTCCAAGGGCGTGCAAAGCCAAGCGCGCACCGCTTGGACGCTCACCGCCCCTGCCCTGGCTTTGATGTTTCTTATCCTACTGGTGCCCATTTGCGTGGCTGGCGTGTTGTCCTTTACCAACTATTCGCTGGGCAACGCCGGTTTTGACTGGGTTGGAACTGAAAACTACGAGCGGCTTCTTACCCGCACCACCTATGCAAAGATGTTCGTGGCGACCTTCACTTATGTCGTGACAGTTGTGCCGATCTCACTGGGCCTGGGGCTGGGTGCGGCGATGTTGGTGCATTCGCTTGGCCGGGTGGGAGACATCTATAAGACGATCTACTTCCTGCCCGTGATGGCAACGCTTCTGGCCATGGCCATTGCGTGGGAATTCATGCTGCATCCCACCATCGGCATGGTGAACCGCACGCTAGAGATGGCCTGCGGCAGCTGGTTTGAGGTAATCCCTTTCATAGCCCACGGCTGTGCTGACAGGTTCCCGCTTTGGTTAGGCGACAAAGACTACGCCATCTGGGTCGTGTGTTTCATCGGCATCTGGCAGGGCTTTGGCTTTAACATGGTACTGTATTTGGCGGGACTCACTTCGGTGCACCGCGAATTGTATCATGCCGCAGAAATGGACGGAGCGCGGTCCGCATGGGAGCGGTTCCGGCTGGTCACATGGCCCGCCCTTGGGCCGACGACCGTCTTCGTGGTAACAATCTCTTGCATCCGCGCCTTTCAGGTCTTTGACACGATCGAGGCGTTCTGGCCGCAGGGCGGTGGCCCGAATAAATCGGCCTACGTCATGATGTTCGCGATCTTCGAAAAAGGCATCCAACAAAACCTGATCGGCATCGGCTCGGCCATCACTATGCTGTTCTTGGTGTTCGTGATGGTCCTAACTCTGATCCAGCGCTGGCTGGTCGAACGTAAGGTGCATTACTGATGACACGCGACTGGTGGAAACATCTGGTGCTGATCCTTGGCGCGATCATCGTGCTGGCACCTTTCTATATGATGGTCAGCTACTCCTTTAAAAGCCCGGGCGAGATTGACCGTGGTGAAGGGGGCTTCTTTGGTCGCCAAGAACTGATGGTGGATGAGCGCTGTGTAGCGCTGCGCGACCCCAACCGGGACGAGATCGCGGCCATGGCACCGCAATATCCGGGGCTGTCGGACAATGACATCCGCGCCGTTATTGTCGCTGAGGCAGAGGCGGCATGCTCCATGCGACCGATCGCTTTCAACTATTCCAAAGCTTTCACCGAAGCACCTCTGCTGCGCTATCTTGCGAACGGCGTCATCGTTACGGTCTCAATATTCCTAATCCAAGTCGCAGTGGCACTGCCTGCCGCCTATGCCTTGGCCAAATTGAAATTCTGGGGTCGCGAAGCGGTCTTTGGCTTGGTCCTGTTCTGCCTGCTGATCCCGGTCCACGCCATTGCCTTGCCGCTCTATATCATGCTGGCCAAGCTGGGGCTGACCAACACCTATGCCGCCCTTGTTGTGCCCTGGACGATCTCAGTCTTTGGCATTTTCCTGATGCGGCAGTTCTTTATGACAGTCCCAGATGACCTGATTGACGCCGCGCGTATGGATGGGATGTCTGAGTTTGCCATTGTGTGGCGCGTCATGTTGCCGACGGCGATCCCGGCGCTGTTGGCCTTTGCGATCTTCAGCATCGTGGCGCATTGGAACGACTATTTCTGGCCCCGCATCGTCGTGACCGGAAACCGGGATCTTTTCACGCCACCGCTTGGTTTGCGCGAATTCAAGGGCGACGGCGACGGGTCCTTCTTCGGTCCCATGATGGCCACGGCCACCGTAATCGTCACACCGCTGATCGTTGCTTTTCTGATCGCACAGCGCCGTTTTATCGAAGGGATCACGCTGTCTGGAATGAAGTAGGACGGGTCGAAACCCATCCTACCCATACGCCCCACAAGGGGACAATCACCGGGGTCTGCCAATCGCCAAACCGTCAGCCCCGACAACTGGAGTAGATGTAATGAAACTTACCACCACTGCAATGGTTTTGGCGCTGTCTGCCAGCGCCGTTTACGCCCAAGACAAGGTAACCATCGAGTTCGCCTATCCCTACAGCCACCTTTTTGATGTGACCTATGAGGCAATGATGCCCGCCTTCAACGCCGCACATCCCAATATCGAAGTGAAGTTCCGTGCCACCTACGAATCCTATGAGGATGGCACCAATACCATTCTGCGCGAAGCGGTCGCGGGCAACCTGCCCGACGTCACCATGCAGGGTCTGAACCGCCAGCAGCCGCTGATTGAGAAAAACATCGCCCAGTCGCTTGAGCCCTTCATCGCGCAGGAAGCTGATTTCGAGAAAGACGGCTATCATCAGGCTATGCTGTCGCTGTCGACCTTCAACGATGAAGTCTATGGCTTGCCGTTCTCGATCTCGCTGCCGGTTGGCTATTACAACATGGACATCCTGCGCGCGGGCGGCATCGAAGAGTTGCCCCAGACATGGGACGACGTAATCGCGGCTTGCGAGACCATGAAGGCCAATGGCATCGACAACCCGATCTTCTGGGGTTGGAACATCACCGGCAATTGGTTTGTGCAGGCGCTCTTGTGGTCTCAGGACAGTGCGATTGTCAAAGATGGCCGTGTCACGCTGGACAGCCCAGAGACGCTGGCAGCGCTTGAGCAAATGCAGGAAATCTTCACTAAGTGCTACATGCAGAACCTTGAGTGGAAAGCAGCCCTCTCGTCCTTTTCCGCTGGTGATATTGGAATGATGTTCTGGTCTACCTCGGCCCTGGGCGCTGTTGAACGCTCGCAAGGTGACTTTGAGCTGGTCACCGGTCCTTTCCCCGGTATGGGCGGCAAGCCGATGGGTCTGCCTGCGGGCGGCAATGCGGCCATGCTGACGTCGACGTCAGATGACCCTGCCGTGCGCGAGGCGGCTTGGACTTTCCTGAAGTACATCACCTCGGGTGATGGCGCTGCCGAGGTGGCCAAGACCACCGGCTACATGCCACCGAACAGAGCTGCGAACGAGATCATCCTCGCAGATTTTTATGAGCAAAACCCCAACAAGCAAACGGCTGTGGACCAACTGCCGCTGCTGCGCGACTGGCAGGCCTATCCGGGCGACAACGGTCTGGCGATCACGCAGGTGATCTATGACAGTATCGAGCGCATCGTGACGGGCGACGCCACCGATATGAAAGAGCTGCAACGCGAGCTGGTCGAGGAAGTCGCCGACCTGCTGCCCAACGGCTAAGGCAATCTCCGGTCGTCCCGCAACACGGGGCGGCCGGATTCCTCCTTATGAAAGACGCGGGCCTCATGAAACTCATTCATATCTCGGATATTCACCTTACGATCCCCGGCGAGCGCATGGGCGGGCTGGATCCGCATAGACGCTTTGCACAGGCATTGGACCACGTGCGCGCGCATCACAGCGATGCAACGCGGATCATCCTCACGGGTGATCTGACCCATTGGGGCGAACCGGCGGCCTATGAAGCACTGCGGGATTCATTGGCCGAATTACCATGCCCTGTGCGGTTAATGATTGGAAACCATGATGATCGGGCAGGCTTTGTGTCCGTTTTTCCAGACCATCCGAAAGACGCGCAAGGGTTCATCAATCATGCGGAAGACGTGGATGGAGTCCGACTTATATATCTCGACACATCCGCTCCACGCACCCATGCCGGGCATTTCTGCAAGGCGCGCCGTGACTGGCTTGCCGTCGAACTTGAAGGGTGCACCCATGCGCGCATTTTCATGCATCATAATGCCATGCCTATCAGGTTGCCTGCAGAGGACAAGATCGCGCTTGTTCCCGAAGACCGCGCGCCCCTGGCCAGTCTGCTGACACGATATCAGAGCCGCATCGACTACATCCACTTCGGCCACGTTCACGCGTCAGTCCATGGCACCTATTGTGGCGTTCCGTTTGCTTCTGTGCGTTCCACCGGCAACCAATCGATTCCGGATCTGGCCGAGCAGCACGTTCTGCAAGGGGGTCCCATGGCACCGTCCTATGCGGTGATCTTAGCTGATGTGGATGGCACCATAATCCATGACATTCCGTTCACCTGGGATGGTCCCGTCTTTAAAACAGGTACGGCTTGGGAAGACTGGGCAAAGCCAGTGGCGGCTCAATGAAGTTCATCCATCTCACCGATACTCATGTCATTGGCGAAGGCCTGCTATATGGTCAGGACCCGGCGGAGCGATTGGCAACGGCTGTGCGCTCGATCAATTCAGAACACGGCGATGCAGAATTTGTGGTTTTGACAGGCGACATGACGCATTGGGGGGATGCAGCCGCCTACGGTCGATTTGCATGCGAAATCCGAAAGTTGGAGATGCTTGTGCATCTGATGGTCGGCAATCACGATGACACAGATGCCTTTGCAGAGGAATTTCCGCAAACGCCACGCGAAGCACACGGCTTTGTGCAGACGGGGTTTGACACCAAACACGTGCGCTTCCTATTGCTGGATACCAAAGCCGCGGACACCCACGCCGGGGCTTATTGTGCGGTCCGGCGCGACTGGCTGCGCGAAGAGCTTGAGCGCAGCGATGTGCCCATACTGCTCTTCATGCACCACCCCCCCTTTGAGACGGGCATCGCGTCGATGGACCAGATTATGCTGCAGGACGTGGAGGCGTTTTACGATGTGATCTCCCCGCACAAAGCGCGCATCCGGCATCTGTTCTTTGGCCATGTGCATAGGGCCATTTTCGGGAACTGGCGCGGGATTAGCTATTCCTGCATGCGCGGGTTGAACCATCAGGTTGCCCTTGATCTGAGCGGCACACCTGACCGGATCACCGCGAATTTCGAACCACCCGCTTATGGGGTCGTGTTGTTGGACCACGACCAAATTACCGTTCATCTGAATGATTTCACGAACTCTTCGCAGCAGTTCGATTTATGAATAACTTTAAGCTGCGTCACAAAACAGTTACGCGGACACTTTAACTGGGGGCGTTAGAATCCTGCCCTCAATGTGAGATCTATGACCGATTTGAAAGCTATTGACGGCACCGAGGTCTCTGCCTTGTGTTTCGGATGCATGCAATTTGGCGGCACGGCTGACGGTCAGGCAAGCCGCGACATGTACGAGGCCTGCCGCGTGGCGGGCGTGAATTTCTTCGACACGGCACATACCTATACAGGTGGTGAGGCCGAGCGGCTCTTGGGGCTTTTCTCACGTCAAGATCGCGAACGGCTTATCATCGCGACCAAGGCTGCTTACACGGGCGGCAGTGGGCGCAACAACATCCTGCGCCAATTCGATGAGAGCCGCGCTCGGATGAATCTGGACATGATCGACATCCATTATTTGCATCGCTGGGATCCTGACACGCCGCTGGACGAAACCTTTGAGACGCTGAGCGAGTTGCAACAAACTGGTGCCATTCGTTATATTGGCGTGTCCAACTTTGCCGCGTGGCAGGTGATGAAAGCGCAAGGGGTTGCAAATTTGGTCGGCACGCGGATTGATGTTATCCAGCCAATGTATTCACTGATCAAACGTCAGGCCGAGGTAGAGATATTCCCGATGGCAATTGATGAGGGGATAGCAGTTGCGCCTTATTCTCCTCTTGGAAGTGGTTTTCTGACGGGAAAATATCTGACTGGCGGAACAGGGCGCCTTTCTACTGATAAACGGTACGCTGCACGGTATGGACAGGATTGGATGGTTGACACCGCGCAATGTTTGTCAGGGATCGCAACTGAAATGGGCATTGACGCGGCGACGCTTGCTGTGGCGTGGGCGGCGCAACACACTGCGGTGACGGCACCTATCATCAGCGCGCGCAGTGTCGCGCAATTGCAGCCCTCACTGGAAGCTCGAAACCTGAAATTGACTGATGAGGCATACGACCGCATCGAAGCTTTGTCTGTGCGGCCCGCACCTGCGACGGATCGCTTGGAAGAAGCGGTGTTTTAAGCGGGTGTACCGGGGCACGGTTATGAGACAGCGCTTTGCGCTGGTTATGCCGCCATTTTAACGCCGGTTGCGGCTCCGGTTTCAAGGGCCTTTTGTTCTTCCCTGACCTGATTGGGTGTCTTGTAGCCATGGCGCTGCCGGAGCCATGAGGCGTTGTATTTGGCTGCGAATGAGGCCAGCGCCCGTCTGAGTTCCTCGACGGTTTCGAAGTGGCGCACCCACAGCAGCTGTTCTTTGAGGGTGCGGATGGCCCGCTCGGCCACACCGTTGCCCTCTGGCTGCCTGACGAAGGCGGGCGAACTGACGATGCCAAAGCATTTGATCTCATTCTGGAAGTCGTCCGACATGTAGTTTGAGCCATGGTCGTGGCGCAGTGTCAGCCCCTTGGCAGCGCCTGGCCCCACACCACCGAAGTGGTATGTGACGCCCTGCCGGATCGGCTCCAAGGCCTCCCACCGGCTTGCGCTGGATGAAGCGTGAGTACCAATTAACTCGCCCGAACAGTGATCGACGGCGATGAAGACATAGGCGCGTCCCTCACCAGTCGTAACCGTTTGGGTCATGTCAGTACCCCAAACCTCATCGACCCTGTCGGTGACGATCGTACCATCATGCGGATGAGCATCTCGTTGAACCGGGCGCTGCGGTGCAAGTAAATTGTTCTCCTTCATGACGCGCCGAACCCGTCGTGGAGCTGTGCGCACATTCTGCGCCCGTAGACGCGCCCAAACCTTGCGATAGCCTTCGCCCGAGAAGGGCGAGGCCTCGATCACAGCCAGGATGTGGCGGAAAAGATCGTCGTCACTGCATGCGCCCTGTGGCCCCCGCCGTCGCGGAGATCGCTGAGTGTTGGCAGTCTTGGAACTTTCGAGAGGAGTGCGGTGACGGTAAACCGTGGCACGGGGCACGCCCCAGATCCGGCAGACAAGGGACATCCCAAAAGGCCGCCGCGTGGAGATCGAGTAAGCCCGGCTCATGTCCTCGACCTCCGACGGGCAAAAGGGCGACCGTCCTCCAGCTTGTCGATCTTTGCATAGAGAAGTTCGTTGGCCATCGTGATTTCACCGACCTTCGCCTGAAGCCGTACGATCTCATCATCGCGGGCGTCCCGTTCGCGCCCCTTCAGCGCAATCTCCGCCGCTCCAAGGACCTTGTCGCGCCACTCCGTCAGACGGTGGACCGGAACATTCAACTCACGCGACACAACCTCCAAGCTCTCTCCGCGCATAAGGCGCTGAACCGCGCCCAATTTCCGTTTCGCCGAAAGACGCTTCGGTCCATCGGCCACGGCCCCGCCGTCGCCAGCTTGATGGGCGCGCTCCGACGGGGCCGTGGCCTCCGTCCCGCCAGATATCGAGCTATTCTTGTCGTCCATGATCTATTCTCCTTTGATCGAAAAATAGCGCTATGAACTGTCTCAGAAAACCGTACCCCAACCCAGTGTTTTAAGCGGGATTCGTCAAAGAACCTTCCCAATTTTCCCCCATCGCGACAATACAGGATGTGCCGTTTGCATAGTTCTGCACAATCACCCAATCGCCGTTGCGCACAGTGACCCACACCTCAAGCATTGTCTCCGGATCGCGCAAGCCCATCCCCTGGCGCTTGGCCCCTCGAATTTCCTTCAATGTCTTGATCATTCGGGTACTATCATCACAGATTAAATCAGACATCCGCGCCTGCGCATGGGTTGGGATGGCCAAACTGATAAAGAGAAAAATCGCACACCGGCTGATCATTGCAAAACCTCACTGCTCTGAATCTAGAGAGTAACAGTTTTATGACACGCTGTGGATAAAATTTCCTGAACCGGTCGAGATAGCGTGTCTGCTTGCGCTAGCCAAGCGCATATCCTACGCCACGCACTGTCCGAAGCGGATCGGCACCGCCATACTGTGATAGTGCTTTTCTCAGACGGCCAATGTGGACATCTACCGTACGGGTATCGACGTATAGATCCCGCCCCCATACACGGTCGAGCAACTGCTCACGGCTCCAGACGCGCCCGGGTTTTTCCATGAACGTGGTGAGCAGCCGGAATTCCGTTGGCCCTAGCTTGAGCTCGTCTTTGCCGCGTGTGACTTTGTGCGTCTCACCGTCCAGAATAATATCGTCAAATGCAAGTTGTTGGCCAAGCGAAGAAGGTCGCACGCGGCGCAGCTGGGTACGCACCCGCGCCATCAACTCGATCACCGAATAGGGCTTGACGACATAATCATCCGCGCCAGTTTCCAGCCCGCGCACTTTATCCACCTCTTCAGAGCGCGCCGAAAGCATGATCACCGGAGTAGAGCGTGTCTCTGGCTTGCTCTTGATGCGCCGACAGACTTCGATGCCGGACATGTTGGGCATCATCCAGTCCAGCACAATGATGTCCGGCGCCTCCTCGGCGATGATCAAAAGAGCTTCTTCCCCGTCTCTCGCACGGCTTACCGCAAACCCTTCGGCTTCGAGATTGTAGGCCAGAACTTCCAACTGGGCGGGCTCATCCTCTACGACCAAAACACGGGGCTGATCAGTGGACATCTTGCAGGTCTCCTTAGCTTGGCAATGATGTTTTGTCGCCTTTGGCGCGTGCCTCATCCGGGATCGCCCCAGTAACGAGGTAGACAACCTGTTCGGCAATAGAGGTCACATGGTCACCCATCCGTTCAATATTTTTGGCGATAAAATGCAGGTGCATACAGGCGGTGATATTGGTGGGATCTTCCATCATGAAGGTCAGGAACTCCCGGAAAAGCGCATTATACATCTGGTCAACTTGAATGTCGCGGTCGATCACATCCTGTGCAAGCTCGGCATCCCGTGCGACATAGGCATCCAAGGCATCTTTCAGCATCCCCTCGACCTCTTTGGCCATGCGGCGCAAGGTCCCCGCACTGCCATTCACGGGCTCCATTTGGGACAGGACGCCCGTGCGCTTGGCAAGGTTTTTGGCGTAATCCCCGATGCGCTCCAGGTTGGCACTCACTTTGATGACAGAAAGCACGACGCGCAGATCAATCGCCGTGGGCGCACGCAAGGCGATCACACGCGCGGCCTCTTCGTTGATAAGTTCTTCTAGGGCGTCGATGGCTTTATCGGACTTGCGCACTGCTTCTGCACGCTCTTCGTCTCGCGTCTCAAGACTGATTGCGGCCTCAAGGATGGCATTCTCTACCAGCCCGCCCATTTTCATAATCTGTGCCTGGATCGCTTCAAGATCACGGTCGAAGGCTGATGCGATATGTTTATCGTGCATTTTTAACTCCTTAGCCGATACGGCCAGTGATGTAGCTTTCGGTGCGTGGGTCGACTGGATTGGTAAAGATGGTGGTCGTCTCACCATACTCAACAAGGTGGCCGAGGTGGAAAAAGGCCGTTTTTTGGCTGACTCGTGCTGCTTGCTGCATTGAGTGTGTGACTATCACGACCGAGTAGCTCTTGCGCAGTTCGTCAATAAGCTCCTCGACTTGGGCCGTGGCGATAGGGTCAAGGGCCGAACATGGCTCATCCATCAACAGCACTTCGGGCGCTGTTGCGATAGCACGCGCAATGCAAAGACGCTGTTGCTGGCCACCGGAAAGGCCCGTGCCTGGTGCATGCAGGCGGTCTTTTACTTCATCCCAGATCGCACCGCGACGCAGGGCGTTTTCGACAATGTTATCCAAATCTGCCTTGTTCTTGGCCAGACCGTGGATTTTGGGTCCATAAGCCACGTTGTCGTAGATGGATTTCGGAAACGGGTTCGGTTTTTGGAACACCATGCCAACCTTTGCGCGCAACTGCACAGGATCGACTTTGGCATCATAAATGTCTTCGCCATCGATCATGATGTCGCCCGTCACGCGGCAAATATCAATCGTGTCGTTCATCCGGTTAATGCAGCGCAAAAATGTCGACTTGCCGCAACCCGACGGGCCGATAAAGGCTGTCACAGTCTTGTCTTCGATTTCGACGCTCACGTCCTTGATGGCATGGTTGTCGCCATAATAGACCTGTACGTCTTTCGCTGCGATCTTGACCTCGTTGGTGTCCACTTTTCTCTCCACAATTCTCATATCGTTCATGTTCCCGCTCCCTACCATCGACGTTCAAAACGCCGCCGCAACAGCACGGCAATCGCATTCATCGTGATCAGGAACAGCAGCAGAATGATAATGCCGCCCCAAGCTTTTTCGTAAAACCCGGGGTCTGCGCGGCTGGCCCATGTATAGATTTGCGCGGGCATGGCCGAGTTGGCATCGGTAAAGCCACCGACAAAGGTCTCGGGATATTCGCGCGCCACAAAACCAACCATACCGATCAGCAGCAAAGGTGCTGTTTCGCCCAAAGCTTGGGCCAATCCGATGATTGTTCCGGTCAGGATGCCCGGCATCGCAAGCGGCAGAACATGATGAAACACCGACTGCATTTTCGAGGCCCCTACCCCCAGAGCCGCATCGCGGATCGACGGCGGCACAGCCGCCAGTGAGGCGCGTGTCGAGATGATAATCGTGGGCAGCGTCATCAGCGTCAGCACGAGGCCGCCAACCAGCGGCGCTGACTGTGGAAAGCCTGCAAACTGAATGAAGACAGCTAAGCCAAGGATACCAAACACAATGGATGGAACCGCTGCAAGGTTGGAGATGTTTACTTCAATCAGGTCGGTCCAGCGGTTCTTGGGGGCGAATTCCTCAAGGTAGATGGACGCGGCCACCCCGATGGGTAGCGACAGAAACAAAACGACAAGCATCATAAAGAATGAGCCGATCACGGAGGCGCCTAAACCCGCGCCACCAGGGTTGTCCACACCAGAGTCTGTGCCCGTTATGAAGTTCCAGTTAAACGCGCCTTTGACAATGCCCGCGTCTTGAAGCGCGTCCACCAGATCAAGGTCAGTTGCCATCAGGAACCGACTGTCCACCAGCGTATCGCGGGTTATCCGGCCATTCAGATAGCCATCAACACGCGACGACGCGGCCAATTCAAACGACACAGGCGTGCCGATGCGATCAGGGTTTTCGAGGAAAAAACTACGGATGGTGCCACCGGGCTTGCCAACAATCCGTTCAATCGCTTCATTGTCAAAGTCGACGTCCAACCCACTGGCATTAAGCTGCTCTGTAAGCGCGTTTACAAATATCTTCTGATATTCGCCGGTCTTGAGCATCTTGGATTCTGCGATGTCGAATTGTTCCTGCGTCAGCGTAAATTCGATTTCCACAACGGTCTGGGTAAAAGCGGGAAGGCCCGAGCGCAGGATAGACGTGAACAGGAACACCAAAAACAGCAGACCCACAGCGATGGCGGCCATACCGTACATGCGAAAACGGGCTTCAGCGGCGTTACGTTTGCGCGTGCGCGCGTCCTGCACCAAAAGGCTGGATTTTTTGGGCGCGGCTGCGGCGGGTGTCATACTTGTGTCAGTCATTAGTCATACTGCTCCCGATATTTGCGCACGATGTAGAGGGCAAAAACATTCAGCCCGAGCGTTAGAACAAAGAGGGTCATGCCGAGGGCAAATGCCACAAGCGCCTCCGGCGAGGCGAAATCGGCGTCACCGGTCAACTGGCTCACGATCTTGGCGGTGATGGTGGTCATTGCCTCAAACGGGTTGAGCGACAGGCGCGCCGCGGCCCCTGCCCCCAGCACCACAATCATCGTCTCGCCAATGGCCCGCGAAGCGGCCAGCAGGATCGCACCGACGATACCAGGCAACGCGGCAGGCAGGATCACCTGACGGATGGTCTCAGACTTCGTGGCACCAAGCCCATAAGACCCGTCCCTCATCGCTTGCGGTACGGCATTGATGATGTCGTCTGACAGCGAGGAAACAAAGGGAATAAGCATGATGCCCATCACGAGGCCAGCCGTCATCACGGCAGTGCCGCCCTGCATCCATCCAAGCGTATCTTTGCCAAACATGCTCACCAACAGCGGGCCAACGGTGAGCAGCGCAAACAGCCCGTAGACGATAGTGGGAATGCCCGCGAGGATTTCGATCAACGGCTTGGCGATACTGCGCACTTTCGGCCCGGCATATTCGGACAGGTAAATCGCGGAAAAGAGGCCGACGGGCACAGCGACCAGAAGTGCGATGAATGAGATATAAAAGGTGCCCCAAAGAAGCGGCAACACGCCGAGGTCCGAGGATCCGCCGCGTCCTGAAAAACTGGGCGCCCAATTCGTCCCGAAGAAAAAATCGGCCGCGGGGTAGAGCTTGAAAAACTCGATGGTGTTGAAGAGCAGAGCAAAAAGAATGCCGATGGTGGTCAGGATTGCGACGGAAGCTGCTGCAATCAACAGCGCCAGGATGCCCCGCTCAACATTGTTGCGGGCGCGGAAATCCGCGTGAGATCGCGAATAGGCGTAGGCGGCCCCACCCAGTGCAATGAGCAGGACAAGCACAGCCATAAGCGTCGAACTGGTCGCATTAAGCGTGCGATAAAGCTGCGCGCCCTTCAGCACGTCCGCGCTGACACCGGTGCCAAGGGCCACGCCCACCTCTCCCAAGCGCTCACGCACGTCAGATGTTTCTGTGCTGATGGATGCCGCCTCGTCGCGGCTCATCGCGCCTTGCTGCACCGCCACATCAAGGCCATCTGCCACGCGGCGCACGTCACTCATCACAAGGCCGATGGAGCTTCCTTCCGACACCATCGCGTCAGGCAAAGTATCAAGAACGCGGGAGTTCACGAAAAACGGCTGCGCCAACATCCAGATGATGAGCACTGTCGCAGCGGGCACGATGGCCCACATGGCCACGTTTGCGCCGTAGTATACAGGTAGGGAATGGAGCTTACGACGGTCACCACCTGCGCTCTTCAATGCGCGGCGGCGCCCAATCAGAAAACCAATCGCTGCAATGGCGGACAGGATCAGTATGAGCCATGTAAACGGCATGTCGGCTCCAATCGTCGTGGTGATTCTAAAGTCAAATGCCCAAACAAAGGGGCGATAGGTCTGCGAGGTGGAGATGGCACTGCAAGCGCCATCTCCGATGTTCTAGGGCTTAGTTACCGCCCATTGGTGTTTCATCTGCAATCGCTGTTTGAGTGGCAGACAGTTCGGGATCTGCAACGAGGCCATATGCGGACAGTGGGCCGTCAGGACCGGCAATCTCGTCAGCGACGAAGAATGACGCGAACTCTTTGAGGCCCGGGATCACGCCGATGTGTGCTTTTTTCACGTAGAAGAAAAGCGGACGCGACACGGGGTATTCACCGGTCGAAATGGTCTCAGTGGAAGGTGCTACACCGCCCATTGTCGCCACTTTAAGCTTGTCTTGGTTGTTCTCGTAGAACGCCAGACCAAAGATGCCGATACCGTTCGGGTTGGCGTCAATGCGGGCTAGTGTTTCTGTGTAGTCGCCGTCGATGTCTACGGACGCGCCGTCCTGACGCACGTCGATGCAAGCATCTTCCGCGTCATCCTCAGACATGCCAGACGCGATCATCGCTTCCATTGCGCCTGTGACTTCACAGCCTTCCAGCAGCACTTTGTCCTCAAATACTTCACGTGTGCCGTGCTTGGTGCCGGGAATGAAGGCAAGGATGTCAGACGCTGGGAGGTCGGTGTTAAAGTCGGCCCACTGGCTGTGCGGGTTATCGACAATCGCACCGTCCACAAGAACCTTGGAGCCCAGAGCGTTAAAGATATCAGCAGGCTGGAACGCGGTATAGGCAGGACCGTCGATCTGGCTGGCGAAGACGATGCCATCATAGCCGATGCGCACTTCGATGATGTCTGTCACACCTGCTTCGGCACAGGCCTTGATTTCGTTTTCGCGGATGGCGCGTGATGCGTTCGCAATATCGATGGTGTTTTCACCAACACCTTCGCAGAACCGCTTGAGGCCCGAGCTTGAGCCGCCAGATTCAACAACGGGTGTCGGAAAATCAAAGTTCTCACCAAAGGCTTCGGCCACGATGGATGCATAAGGCAGCACGGTTGAAGATCCAGCGATCTGTACCTGGTCCCGTGCAGCAGCAGTTGTTGCTGCCATTGCGGAAAGTGCGAGTGCGGATGTTGCGAGTTTCATCAAAGACATGGGTGTCTCCCGTTTGTACATTTAAAAGCGATCCCCCCACGGGAATCTCCCGCTCCGTCTACGCGGGTCGCGTAACAGGTTTGTGACAATCGCATTACATGTTTATGACAGCCGCCTAAATACTCTTTTGTGGTTCAGAGGCCTTCTTGGATAGGTAGAATAACCGTAAAGGTGGTGCCTTTGCCAAGTTCACTTTCAACGCGCAGACGGCCGCGGTGACGGTTGATGATATGCTTGACGATCGCTAGACCAAGACCGGTGCCGCCAAGCGCTCGACTGCGATGGTCATCGGCGCGGTAGAAGCGCTCGGTCAGACGTGGCAAGTGGATAGGGTCAATGCCAGCGCCATAGTCGATGATCTGAACACGCACGCCCGGTGCACGCAGAACTGGTTCGCGCGCGCTTTCGGTCATTTGCAGTGTCACCCGCCCCCCTGACCCACCATATTTAATCGCATTCATAATTATATTGGTGAAGACCTGTTTAAGCTGATCACCATCCGCAATCATCGCAACGGGGATCTCGGGGAATTCGGTTTCAAAAGTCACATCCGCCTCGCGCGCCAAGGGCTGCAAGGTGTGGAGAGTCGAATTCAGAATGTCATTCAACACGACGATTTGCGTGGGCCGTACCCGCTCGTCTCCCTCAACCCTGTTAAGCGACATCAGATCGCCAACAAGACGGTTCATCCGCTCTGCCTCGTTCTGCATGATATCAAGGAACCGTGCTCCCGCTTCTGGATCGTTGCGCGCGGGACCGCGCAGGGTTTCGATGAACCCCATAAGTGCCGTCAACGGCGTGCGCAATTCATGGCTGACATTGGCGACGAAATCGCGGCGCATCTGGCCGGCTTGCTCTTTGTCAGTAATATCTTCAAAGGAGACGAGCACGACGCCTGCCATGTCTCGACCCAAACCTTGCACCGCGCGGCAACTCACCCGAAACGCGGTGTCCTGCGCCCCATCATTGCTCAGGTACTGTGTTGAACGTGCCTTGCCGTCTGTCAGTGTCGTCTCGATCGCATCAAGCAGCGCAGGCTGACGCAGCATAGTAACATAGTTTTGCCCTCTAGCCTGTTGGTTGATCAGTGTGAGCGCCTCAATGTTCGCAGCGATAATTCTTTCCGTGCGATCAATGGCAAGGCTAGGCAGAGGAAACCCAGCCAGAAGAGCATCAAGGATCTCATCATTCATCTTGGACCTCATCAATTCGGTGGCTACCTGAATGGCGCTTGCGCACACATCTCTTAAGACATGCATAACCCTCAGTCCAACCAAGACATAGACAAGCTGTCGATCAGAAAACTCTCCACCCATCTGCGGATAAAAATCGACCTGACCTAAAATTGTACAAACGCGCTGAGCACGCACCATTAACGATGAAAATTCCATCTCGCAGCGTCACAGTAAATTTGTGCAATTGTCACGTAACTGAGACAGAAGCGTCGCAAGTCTGTGATGTTCAGCGCGTATCCATCGCCCAAACTTGGGGGCGACATGCTAAGAATCGACACATTGACGAAAAGCTTTGGAGATAAAACAGCCGTGGATGCGGCTAATATCTCTGTAAACGCACCATCTATGATCGGAATTATCGGGCGATCTGGCGCAGGAAAATCCACGCTGCTGCGGATGGTTAATCGCCTGAGTGATGCGACGTCCGGTACGATCACATTCGAGGGCGAGGACGTTACCTCGTTGCGGGGCGCCGCGAGGCGAAACTGGCAATCGCGCTGTGCGATGATCTTTCAGCAGTTTAACCTTGTACCACGCATGGACGTGGTATCGAATGTGCTCCATGGAACGCTGAACAAGCGCTCGACTGTCGCGACGCTGTTCAACCTTTATCCACAGGCTGATATCCATAAGGCTATCGAAATCCTTGATCGTCTTGGTATTGCCGAACAGGCACCCAAACGCGCAGAGGCTCTTTCAGGCGGCCAGCAACAGCGCGTGGCGATTGCGCGTGCTTTGATGCAGGACCCGAAAATCATCCTTGCCGATGAACCGATCGCCAGCCTTGATCCGATGAATGCGCAAGTGGTCATGCAAGCCCTGCGCCGCATTCACGAAGAAGACGGGCGCATGGTCATCGCAAACCTTCACACGCTTGATACAGCGCGGCGCTATTGTGATCGCGTAATTGGGATGCGCGACGGGCGGATCGTCTTTGATGGCACGCCAGAACAGCTGACCACCGGGGTCGCACGTGACATCTACGGGGCTGGCGCGGATTTTTCCGAAGCCGCCACTTCCACCGAAATCGAAACACTGGACAGGTCAGAGGTCCGCGAAGTGAAAGCCTACGCCTGAGCCAGTTTCAGCCTGCGCATCTGCTGCAGGCCACCCTAATCAACCCGCCCTAAAATGGCCGCAAAGCGGTAGGGCAACAAACCACGGAGATAACAATGAAAAAGACCCTCGCACTGGCGCTCGCCGCCACCACAGCCCTCAGCACGGGCGCTTTTGCCCAAGAGATCACTGAATTCCGCATCGGTATCCTCGGCGGCGAAAACGCGCAGGACCGGATGAACAGCTACCAGTGTCTGGCGGATTACACGACCGAAGCGCTCGGCGTCGAAACCAAGCTTTTCGCCCCAGCCGACTATAATGGCGTCATTCAGGGCCTTCTGGGTGGCACCATCGACATGGCATGGTTGGGCGCATCTTCCTATGCCGCAACATTCCTGCAGGATCCGGACGCCGTTGAGCCTGTTTTGATCAAGGTCAACCTTGATGGCTCGGTCGGCTACCATTCTATCGGCTTTGCCCGCATCGATAGCGGCGTCACATCGCTGGATGATATGGAAGGCAAGGTGTTTGGTTTCGGTGATCCGAACTCCACATCGGGCTACCTTATCCCATCCATCGAGATCCCGCAGTACAAAGACGGCATCACAATGGAGTCCGGCGAATACTTCGGTGAAGTCAAATTCACAGGCGGTCATGAGCAGACCATTGTGGCAGTAAACAACGGCGATATCGACGGCGGCGTGACGTGGGCCGATGGTCAGGGCAACTGGGAAGACGGCTACAACTCCGGCGCGCTGCGCAAAGCGGTTGATGCAGGTCTCGTCGACATGAACGACATGGTTCAGATCTGGAAATCCAACGTAATCCCCGAAGGCCCGGTCGTTCTGCGTCAAGCCTTGCCGGACGATGTCAAAGCTACAATGGTTGCACTGGTAGATGGCCTTTACGAAGCAGACCCTGAATGTGCCTACGGCGTCGCTGCGGGCGATACACTGGGTTTCCAGCCAGTCACGCACGCGATGTACGAAAGCATCGTCGCGGCACGCCAGTCCGTAATTGGAAACTAAGATAATTCTTATGACGCATCCGGTAGCCCTTTGGGGCTGCCGGTATTTCTTTGTCCGGGGGTCAGGATGGCAGATATCTCACTGAGTGGCGCGCATCACCACGTAGACGGCATTCAAGCCAGCTATATGGCGCAGGTACAGCGCCGGAGGCTCTATGGTGGTCTCACCCTTCTGATTTTCGTCGTTCTGATGGTTTCCGGGTTCAATGTCGCAGATGACCGCAACGCTGGCGGTTTCTGGGAAGGATTGCATCAGATAGGCGATTACCCAGCAGATGTTTTGTCTGAAGCATGGGAAAAGCGCGCCGATCTGCCTGCCTTGATCGCCAAGTATTTTCCCGCCTTGGTGGAGACCATCAACATCGCCGCTGTCTCGACCCTGATCGGTGCAATTGGCGGCTTGGTCCTGTCGCTGCTCGGCACCCGCGGCTTGGCGAAATGGCCGCGTCTGATCCCCTTGTTCCGCCGCATCTCGGATATCATGCGCGCCGTGCCCGAAATCGTCATCGCGCTGGTTCTAATTTTTGTGCTGGGTGGTGGGCCTGTCCCGGCCATGATCGCTATCGCCATCCACACGGCTGGCGCACTGGCTAAGATGTTTTCCGAAGTTTCCGAAAACACCGACCTGAAAGCCGCCGAAGGGTTGGCCTCCACGGGTGCTACATGGTCGCAGCGGATGCTTCTGGGGGTGTTGCCGCAGGTCGCGCCAAACTACGTGAGCTACACGCTGCTGCGCTTCGAGATCAACATCCGTGCCTCTGCCATCCTAGGTTTTGTAGGTGCGGGTGGTCTTGGTTATGAGCTGCGCAATTCCATGGCTTGGGGACCGGGCCGCTTTGACGAAGCCGCCGCGATTTTTATCCTCCTGTTCGGCACGATCGTGTTCTTCGATCAAGTGTCCAGCCGCTACCGCAATCGTTTGACTGAGGGACAAGGCCAATGACCACTATGGATCTACGCGCGACCAAGTTTGAGGCCGAAAAGCTGTTTCAACGCAAACGCTTGATTGGCTTTGGCATCCCTGCGGTCATCGCAGTTTATTTCGTCTATATCTTCTTCGCGTTTGACCTGCCTGGTCTTGCCGGACGCGCCAATATGGAAAACGCCGTGACGCTGGCTTCCGACAGCTGGTCCCACAAGGTGCATGTCACCAGGGACAACCGATCGGGAGAGGTGACCTATGCCGTCGAAGGCGAACGCAAGGGTACCTACCCAGAGGGCCAGCGCCCCGATTGGGTGAGTGGAAACGAAGTCATTATCATCGATCTGGGCGGTGACACGATTGTGCGCTATCTGCCAGACAACCGGACCGAGATCGAAATTCCCGGCTTCCAACTGATCGAGGCGCAGGCCGAGGGGCGCACCGTCACGACCAACCTGCCCGATGATCTGCCCGATTGGATTTCCGCCTCGGACCGCCGCGTGGGCATCACCACGCCCGAAGGCCGCATTACCTTGACGGGCGCTCGGACCGAAGTGTTCAATTATTTCCCCGGTTGGGAGCTGTTCTGGTTCACGCTCGACAGCCCCTATCACGGTCAACCGCTAACCACGATCCTGTTTGGCGACCAGATCGACCCTGCACATGGCAATATCACTGGCGCAGTGTCCGATTGGTGGAACAACGCCATGTGGCGGCACAAGGATGTGGCTTGGGCCATTGGCGAGACGATCCTGATGGCCTTCCTCGGCACCATGGGTGCTGCGATCATCGCCCTGCCCTTGGGCTTTCTGGCAGCCAAACGGTTCTCCCCGTTGATGTTGGTGCGCGCTGCTACCCGCCGCCTGTTCGATTTCGTGCGCGGTGTCGATGCGCTGATATGGACGGTGGTCCTGGCCCGCGCCTTTGGCCCCGGCCCGCTTACTGGCGCATTGGCAATCCTGATCACGGATACCGGCACCTTTGGCAAAATCTTCTCGGAGGCTTTGGAAAACGTGGACCAAAAGCAAATCGAGGGCGTTGCCTCGACCGGAGCCAAGCCGCTGCAACGCTACCGCTTTGGTGTCATACCGCAGATTGTACCGGTGCTTCTGGCCCAA